>OKGA01000027.1_pt1 | contig 102865 bp, 92 predicted proteins | sample 1611451 | NCBI WGS metagenome assembly OKGA01 (sample SAMN04436745, study PRJEB24849) | human gut metagenome | biome: human gut; feature: NICU; material: stool | host: Homo sapiens | place: USA: Saint Louis, MO | collected 2010-12-22
TTTGTACGGCGTCCATGCTGAGTGCGCGGATAGCGTTGGCAAGCTCTTTACGAGAAGACATAACGAAACTCCAGTGCGATTACAGTTGAGCGGCCAACATGTCTTCCAGCTTCTGCTGGTCGACGGCGAACAGGCGAATGCCTTCGGCGAGTTTTTCCACCGCCATGGCGTCCTGATTATGCAGCCAGCGGAACTCCGCTTCGGCCAGCGGAGCCGGTTGGTGGAAGCCCTCGGTCGACGGGGTCAGCTTGCGTTCGACCGGCTGCTCGCTGTTTTTCAGCTGTTCCAGCAGGTTTGGCGCGATGGTCAGGCGATCGCAGCCGGCCAGCGCCAGGATCTGCTCAACCTTGCGGAAGCTGGCGCCCATGATCACCGTCTGGTAACGATGACGCTTGTAGTATTCATAGATGGTGCGCACCGATTTCACGCCCGGATCCTGATCGGCGTCGTAGTCGGCGGCAGGCTGTTTGGCCTGGTACCAGTCATAGATGCGGCCGACGAACGGCGAGATCAGATACACGCCGGCTTCGGCGCAGGCGCGGGCCTGGGCGAAGGAGAACAGCAGCGTCAGGTTGGTGTTGATGCCTTCTTTTTCCAGCTCCTCGGCGGCTTTGATGCCTTCCCAGGTGGAAGCCAGTTTGATCAGGATGCGCGATTTGTCGATGCCTTGTTCTTGGTACATGGCGATCAGTTTGCGCGCTTTGGCGACGCACATGCCGCGATCGAACGACAGGCGGGCGTCCACTTCGGTGGAGATGCGGCCCGGCACGCTTTTGAGGATCTCGACGCCGATATTGACCGCCAGCTTATCGCTGGCGTTGATCAGCTGGGTTTCCTTGCTGCCGCCCTGACGGCGGGCATACTCCAACGCTTCGGTGATCAGCGCCTTGTACTGCGGCAGCGCGGCGGCTTTCAGGATCAGCGAAGGGTTGGTGGTGGCGTCCTGGGGTTCGAACTGGCGGATGGATTCGATATCGCCGCTGTCGGCGACCACCGTGGTCAGCTGCTTGAGTGCGTCTAATTGATTCATTGATAAGCTCCTTGACCAAGCTCAATGTAGGGAAATGAGAACCTTTTTCATCATAGGGGGAACACACTGCATCATCGGATCGAGAATGAAAATGCGCTTTTTCTGATTGTTGCGATGGATAATAACAATGAATGCCGAATAAACCCAGGCGGAGCGCGGCTTGCGCGCGACCGCCATCGAGACGGCAGGCGGTTTAACGCCGTCCGGCCGCGTTTTCGTAATAGCCTATTCGCTCGACTTTCGGCGCCGATCCTCCCCCTTCAAACTCCGATTCCAGCCATGCATCGACGATGGTTTTCGCCAGTTCGGCACCGATGACCCGCGCGCCCAGCGTGATGATCTGAGCATCATTGCTTTTGCGCGCCCGCTGGGCGGAGTAGGTATCGTGACATTGCGCCGCACGAATGCCGGGCACTTTATTGGCCACGATGCTCATACCGATGCCGGTGCCGCACAGCAGGATGCCCCGCCGATGTTTTTCCTCCCGTATCGCCTGCGCGACGCGATAGGCGATATCGGGATAGATCCCCGTTTCTGCGGCGCGATCCGTCGTGTAGTCAATGACGGGGATGTCCCGTTGTTGCAGGTGGGCAACGATCAGATCTTTCAGTTCAATGGCGGCATCATCGGCGCCGATGGCGATAGGCAGCATAGCGGTCTCCTGATTGGTAACGAAAAGGGTGGCGATCCTCGGTGGCGCCACGTTCATTACCGTATCTCTGTTTAATCAAATGTTCAATATATGTTCTTTTGTTTTTTGTCTGGATTTTCAGTCTGCCACTGTAAAAGGTGATCTTAGTCACTAAAAAAGGGCTTTTAATCGTTATTCACTCTAGTGAAGACGGGTTTTTGAGCGATATCACACTTTGATAAGTTCACTGTGGGCAAATTGAACGCATGGCGTTAGTGTTCATTTGTTCTTTGTTTGTGTTAATGATCAAAAGAAGTTTCCCTACCAGAGGAGAGTGCTATGTGTCAGACCTGCATAACAGAGGCGAAAATGGCGGCCGGTATCCCCGAGATCATGAAGGCGGTTGTGGCGTACGCCCCGAAAGATTACCGCCTGGAACAGGTGCCGGTACCGAAGATCGGCCCGAAAGAGATCCTGGTGAAGATCGAAGCCTGCGGCATCTGCGCCGGTGATGTTAAAGCGTTCGAAGGGGCGCCCAGTTTCTGGGGCGATGAAAAACAACCGGCGTACATCAAGGCGCCGATGGTCCCCGGCCATGAATTTATCGGCCATGTCGTGGGGTACGGTGAAGGCGTCGAGGGCTTCAATCTCGGCGATCGCGTGATATCAGAACAAATCGTTCCCTGCTGGCAATGCCGCTTCTGCAACCGCGGTCAGTATTGGATGTGCGAAAAGCATGACCTGTACGGTTTCCAGAAAAACGTTAACGGCGGCATGGCCGAGTACATGAAGTTCACCAAAGAGGCGATTAACTATCATGTGCCGGCCGACCTGCCGATCGAAAAAGCCATTCTGATCGAACCCTATGCTTGCTCCTTCCATGCGGTGCAACGCGCCAATATCAAACTGGGCGATGTAGTGGTATTGGCCGGCGCCGGCACCCTGGGGCTGGGCATGATCGGGGCCATCAAGAAATCCGGGCCCTCGAAGCTGGTGGTGCTGGATCTGTCCGACGAACGTCTGGCCTTGGCGAAGCGCTTCGGCGCGGATGTGACGCTCAATCCCACCCGTGACGACGTGCCCGCCGCGGTTAAAGCGATGACCGAGGGCTACGGCTGCGACATCTACATCGAGGCGACCGGCGCACAGAAGTCCGTGGAACAGGGCCTGACGCTGATCCGCAAGCTCGGCACCTTCGTCGAATTTTCCGTGTTTAAGGATCCGGTGACCGTCGACTGGAGCATCATCAGCGACCGCAAGGAACTGGACGTGCTCGGTTCGCATCTCGGCCCTTACTGCTATCCGCTGGTGATCGAAGGCATCGCCAATGGCGATCTGCCGACCGAAGGCGTGGTGACGCATACGTTGCCGCTGGAACAGTTCGCCGAAGGTTTCGAGCTGATGAAGCGCGGTATCGGTTCAATCAAAGTGGTGCTTAATCCAAACCTCTGAAACCTGCGTCGTTCCTCGGGTGCGGGCGAGCCTGCGCCTCCATAATCACATGTGCTGGGGTGTTCTATGTTGCATGGACTGATTCATCGCATTGGTCTGTCACCGAAACTGCTGCTGGGCTATGCCGGCGTGTTGGTGTTCATGATGGGCGAAGGGCTGGAACAGGGCTGGCTGTCGCCTTATTTGATTGGCAAAGGGCTGAGCATTCAGGAATCGGCGCTGCTGTTCAGCGTTTATGGCTTTGCGGCCGCCATCGCCGCCTGGTTTTCCGGCGTGTTGGCGGAAATCTTTACCGCCCGGCGGGTGATGTTGGCCGGCTTGCTGCTGTTTCTGTTCGGTTCGGTGTGTTTTTTGACGTTCGGCCTGCCGAGCAACAACCTGGCGATCATGGTGCCGACCTATGCGCTGCGCGGCTTGGGTTATCCGTTGTTCGCCTACGGTTTTCTGGTGTGGGTGGCGTATGAGGCGCCGCCGGAAAGGCTGGGGTCGGCGGTGGGGATTTTCTGGTTCGTCTACAGCGGCGGGCTCAGCGTGCTGGGCGTGCTGTATTCCAGCATCATGCTGCCTTATCTCGGCGAGATCCACACGCTGTGGAGCGCGCTGATTTTCGTCGTGCTGGGCGCGGTGATTGCGCTGATGCTCAATCGCGACGACGGCGCGGCACAGAGCGGCAACCGGGAAAAAGCGTCGCTGGGTTATGTCTTGAAGGGCATCACCATCGCGTTTGAAAACCCGAAGATTGGCCTGGGCGGCATCGTGCGCACCATTAATACCTCTGCGGCTTACGGCTTCGTCGTATTCATGCCCATGTACATGATGGATATGGGGTTCACCCGCACGCATTGGCTGCAGATGTACGCTGCGCTGTGGACGGTCAACATCATTTTCAACCTGATTTTCGGCGTGATCAGCGACGGGCTCGGCTGGCGCAATGTGGTGATGTGGTTTGGCTGCGTCGGCTGTGCCTTGACCACGCTGATGTTCTACTACGTGCCGCAATTCTTCGGCGCCAACTACCTGCTGACCGTTTGCGCCGCCGGGTTGTTCGGCGCCTGCCTGGCGGCGTTCGTGCCGCTGTCGGCCATCATGCCGTCGCTGGCGCCGGACAATAAGGGCGCGGCGATGTCGATTCTCAATCTGGGCGCCGGCCTGAGCACCTTTGTCGGCCCGGCGGTGGTGGGGCTGTTTATCGGCAGCCTCGGCACCGTTGGCGTGATCTGGATCTTTACCGGTTTGTACCTGTTCAGCGGCGTGCTGATGAAATTTGTCACGCTGCCGAAAGAAAGCGCGACGGCGCAGGAAGAACGCGGCGCGAGTTTGGCGAAAATATCCTGACCGAGGGTGAAGTTCACAGTTTTAAGGGGAAATTTATGATTAATCATCAAACTACGGCGCCGCGCGAGCTCTCGCTGCAGGGCAAGGTGGCGCTGATTACCGGCGGCGCTGCGGGGATCGGTCTCGCTATTGCCGAACGCTATCTGCAAAACGGCGCGCGCGTGGCGCTGCTCGATCGGGCGCCGCAGGTTGCGGAAGTGGCGCGACAGCTGGACGCCGAGGCGGCGGTGGGCGTCGTGGCCGACGTCACCGATGCCGCATCGGTGGAGCGGGCGATAGCGCAGATTGAGGCGCATTTCGGGCGGCTGGACGTGCTGGTTAACAGCGCCGGCATCGTCGCGCTGCATCCGGCCGAGGAGCTGCCGGAAACGGCGTGGGATGCAACCCTGGCGGTCAATCTGAAAGGCGTGTTTCTCACCTGCCAGGCGGTGGGCCGCCGTTTCATTCGCCAGCGCGGCGGCAGCATCATCAATCTCGCCTCGCAGGCCGGCGTAGTGGCTTTGCCTAATCACCTGGCCTATTGCGCCAGCAAGGCGGGCGTGATCGGTCTGACCCAGGTGTTGGCGCTGGAGTGGGGGCCGCACAACGTGCGGGTCAACGCCATTTCGCCCACCGTGGTTTTGACGGAGCTGGGCCGTAAGGCCTGGTCAGGCGAGGTGGCGGAACAAATGAAGCAGAAAATCCCGCTGCGGCGTTTCGCCGAGCCGCAAGATATCGCCGCCAGCGCCCTGTTTTTGGCCGGCGACGCGGCGGCGATGATCACCGGCGCCAACCTGGTGGTCGACGGCGGTTACACCATTCAATAATTTCTTATTCAGGCGACAGAGAGGCCGCGATGAACAGAATCATTAACGATCCCGATCACGTAGTGGAAGACGCCATTCAGGGCTACAGGCTGGCCCACCCGAACTATTATGCCGCCACCGACAATGCGCGGGTGTTGAAATATCCGCCGGCGCCAATCGCCGGCAAAGTGGGCATCGTCACCGGCGGCGGTTCCGGCCACGAGCCGGCGTTCCTGGGGTATGTCGGCAAAAACATGTTGGATGCCGTCGCGATTGGCGAGATTTTTTCATCGCCTACGGCGGGGGCTTTTCTCGACGCTTTCAAGGCGGCGGACAGCGGTGCGGGCGTCGCTTGCCTGTACGGCAACTACGCCGGCGATAACATGAACGTCAAGATGGCGATCAAGAAGGCCACGGCGGCCGGCATACGGGTGAAAACCGTGGTGGCCAACGATGACGTCGCCTCGGCGCCGGCCAGTGAGATCGATAAACGGCGCGGCGTGGCCGGCGAAATTCTGATGTGGAAGGTCGGCGCGGCGGCGGCGGCCAAGGGATACGATCTGGACGGCGTGATCGGCGCGGCGCAAAAGGCCATCGACCGGTGTCGTTCGATCGGCGTCGGCCTCAGTTCCTGCACCATTCCCGCGGTCGGCAAACCCAATTTTCATATCGAAGACGGCAAGATGGAGATCGGCATCGGCCATCACGGCGAACCGGGCATTGAGGTATCGCCGATCCAGTCGGCGTCGGCGATGGCCGGCACCATGCTCGATTTCGTGCTCAACGACATGCCGCTGGAACAGGGGCAGGAGGTGGCGTTGCTGATCTCCGGGCTTGGCGCCACGCCGGTGATGGAGCTGTATATCTATTATGCCGAAATAGAGCGTCGGTTGACGGCGAAAGGCGTGCGGGTGCATCGGCGCTACGTCGGCAATTACTTCACGTCGCTGGAAATGATGGGCGTGACGCTGACGCTGATGACGCTGGATGACGAACTGAAAACGCTGCTGGACATGCCGGCGCAATCTTTAGGCTTAACCCAGGTGGAGTGAATCATGACGGAACAAATTTCAACCCGGTACGGCAGTGAGATCGTTACGGGGCTGATAGAAACCATTGTCAGCAACCGCGAATATCTGAGCGAAATCGACGGCGCCATCGGCGACGGTGACCACGGCATTAATATGTCGAAGGGATTCGCGATGTGCGGCGATGCCATTCGCGGCCGCGAGCTCACGCTGGCGCAGGCGTTCGATGCGGTATCGGATGCGCTGATGGAGGGCATCGGCGGTTCGATGGGGCCGCTGTACGGCAGCCTGTTCATGGGCATGGCGGAGAGCGTCCGTGAGCGCAGCGTGCTGGACAAGCAGGCATTTTTGGCGATGTTGCACGGCGGGTTGCGCGAACTGCAGGACATCAGCAGCGCGGGCGTGGGCGACAAGTGTCTGATGGATACGCTGATACCGGCGGTGGCGGCATTTGAGCAGGCGGTGGGACGCGGTGACGACTTCACCGCTGCGCTGGAACAAATGAAAATCGCCGCAGAGCGCGGGCGGGACTCCACCCGCGAGCTGGTGGCGAAAATCGGCCGCGCCAGCCGTCTGGGCGAGCGTTCGCGCGGCGTACTGGACGCCGGCGCGGTATCTTGCTGCCTGCTCTTGACCCGATTGGCGGACGAGGTGGAACAACGACTGAATACCGTTGCCGCCTGAACGCGTTATACTAGCGGGCATTCAGCCTTGTCGGAGGGGCGAGTATCGTCCCTCCGCCATCATCAACCGGCCTGCCGTGGGGAAACGTCTAACGGATGGAAAAACAAACTGTGTCCCAGGATAACGAACTGCTGACCGAAATCGCCGTTGCTTATTATCAGGATGAGATCACGCAGGAAGAGATCGCCAAAAAGTTCGGCATCTCACGGATCAAAGTCGGTCGTTTGCTCAAGCGCGCCAAGGAAGAAGGCATCGTCGAGATCAACGTGCGTTATCACCCGGTATTCAGCACCCGGCTGGAACAGCAGATGATGGAACGTTTTCCCATCAGCCGCGCGTTGATCGCGCTCGACCATCAGGACGAAGAGGAACAGCGTCGGCAGGTGGCGGCGCTGGTGTCCAATTATCTGGCGATGTCGCTGAAAGACGATATGGTGTTGGCGGTCGGCCAGGGACGCAACGTGGCGGCGATCGCCGATCATGTCGGCAGCGTGACGGAACGCAACTGCAAGTTCATCTGCGGCATCGGCGGCACCCACCGCCCGGGCGACGCGATCAACGCCGACCATATCAGCCGGCGTCTGGCGAAGAAGTTCGGCGGCAGCAGCGAGACGCTCTATGCGCCGGCCTACGTCGAAAATCGCGCGCTGAAAGACGCCTTCATGCAGAACGGCACGATTAAGGAAACGCTGGATCGTGCGCGTAAGGCCGATGTGGCGTTAGTCGGCATTGGCGACATGAATGAAAACAGTTATATGGTGAAATTGGGGTGGTTTACGCCGCACGAGATTATCGACGCCAGCCTCAATCAGGGCGTGATCGGCGACATCGCCGGCTATGACTTTTTCAATGCTCAGGGGCAGCATGTCGACACGGTGATGAATGACAGAGTGATCGGGCTGAGCATTGATGAGCTGCGCAAAATCCCTTGCGTGATCGCCATTGCTTCCGAGAATACCAAGGCGCTGGCGATTTTGGGCGCTTTGCGCACCGGCGCCATCGACATTATCGCCACCAGCGCGCTCAATGTGCGCACTATCCTCAACATGTCGCAATAGCGGCACCTGCAAAAAAGGGTTCAGCGCCAGGCTGAACCCTCAACGATCTCCTCATTTGACCGATTATTTGCTCAGGTTGACGTCGATCGCCTGATAGAAGGCGTTAGCGGTGTCGGCTATGTCCCACACGGCAAGGATCACGTGCGAACCGCTGCGATCTGCCGGTATGTTGCACTGGTGGGTGACCTGTGCGGCAGGGATGGCACCGCCGTCGTTGAACTGGCAGAACGGCGTCAGGTCAAAGGAAGCGCGGGTCAGCGGCTGCGAAGCGTCCCAGTTCGGCTTGGTGATGAAATAGCGCCAGCTGGTGGTGCTGTGACGGGCGGTCAGTTTCCAGGTAAAGGAGTTCGGGCCGGTTTTCAGATTGAGCTTGTTCCAGCGCGTCGGCGTTTGCTGATCCAGTTCGAAGAAGGTGGACTTGTCGGCGCTGGCGATATGGCCGTCAGCCGGGCCGGCCTGCGGGAAGCCTTTCAGGCCTTCGACGCTCTGCGGTTCGTACTGCACGCTGCCGCACTGCGTGTTGAGCTGCAGTTTGCACTGGTAGGCGCGGCTGGCCGGCGATTCGACATAACCGTGAGCATTCGCCTGTTGTGAAACGCCGAACATGGCCGCGCTCAGCAGGCCCAGAGAGAGCAGGGTACGGGAAGTTTTGTTCATAAGTCACTCCTGACTGAAATTATGTTGTAAGTTGAGCGTATTTCACCGACAAAATGAGAGACTAATAACGCAATTGGAAATAACCATTTCTGTCGGCTTGTTTTATTTTTACCATTCTGGTTTGGCCGTAGATCGGAATGTTTTACCGGCTATTAACGAAAAATATTATGATGACAATCTTTGATCGTTAGGCCTAATTTATTTAACTGTCACAGTGTAAAAGCACGGCGCTATGATGAAATTTATATCAAGTAGTGATGAATAGTATTTAAGATAGCGCTCTCATTTATGAAGTATATTGCTTGTTGCGTTGAGTACCCTTGTTTGATTTGATCGATTTTTGTGCGCCACCACCTTGGGAATTTAGTGTCATTTTTCTTATTTTATTTTAAAGAGGAATTTGTATGACTAGATTATCCCTGGACGCGATTAAAATAATCAGCACCATCAAGAACACCGGATCTTTCTCTATGGCGGCGGAGGCGCTGCATAAAACGCCTTCGGCGATCTCTTATCGGGTTTCCAATATTGAAAGCAAACTCTGCGTGAAACTTTTTCATCGCAATGGCCCCATGATTACCCTGACGGATGAAGGGGAATTTCTCCTGCAGGAAGGCAGTTGGATTTTAAATGCGGTGCAGGATCTGGAAAGCCGGGTGCGCAACATCCCCAAGCTGGACAATAATATCCGCCTGGCGGTAGACACCTTCTTCCCGCTGGAAACGCTGACGCAGGATATCCGCGACTATATTCAACATTGCCCGAACGCCAATATCTCGGTGCAGCGGGAAGCGTTGAACGGCACCTGGGATGCGCTGAAGAACAATCGGGCGGATCTGATCATCGCCATCGGCCAAATCCCCGACAGCGTGCAGGCCAAAACCCTGATGCTCGGCAAGCTCAATTTCGTGCTGTGCGTGTCGCCTTCCCACCCATTCGCGGCGCAGAGAAAGCCGGTATGCAAGAAGCAGCGGTTGAACGACATCGTGGTCGCGATCGCCGACAGCAGCCATGAGCTGCCCAAGCGCAATCACGGTACGCTGCCTTTGCAGCGTCAACTGGTGGTGTGTGATGTGGAAAGCAACCTGGCGCTGCTCAAGCGCGGCATCGGCCACGCTTTTCTGCCGCCGTCGCTCATCGAAAAGGAATTGGCCAGCGGCGAACTGGTGACGGTGCCGGTTGAGATGCAAAAGGGCGACGAAATGATTTGGCTGGCGTGGCATCCGGCCAGCAAGGGCGCCGGGTTTAACTGGTGGCATGAGCGGCTGACGCGCAAAAGCGATGTCTACAGCCTGATGGGCCGCGAAGTGGTGCGGGATGGCGGCTATCCATGGTGCCACAACTGAAGGAATAGAGACGAAGGGACGCGAAAATCAAACGGTTAACTCAATGAAAACCCCGCAGCATTCGGCTACGGGGTTTTTTTATGGTTTACGCTACGCGGCCCACCTTAAGCCAGGCGCTGTCTGAACCCGGTGCAGAGGTGATGTAACCCCACTTGGTCTGCCAGACGTAGCCCTGGTAGGACACCAGCGCGCCCTGCGCGTAAGTGGTGCCCGGCACATAGGCCGGCGCGGTCATGATAGGCAGGTTGCCGGGGCCGACGCCGGTGTAGCGCAGCCCGGTGCCCATATCCAGCTGGCTGTCGTCGTAGTCTGCGGCGTTGAAATAGCGATCCAGCGAGGCCAGCAGATCGCCGTTGCGGTTGTCTTGCCCCAGATGCCAGAACATCACGCCGCCCAGCTGCTGCTGCTTGATGTACTTCGCTTTGTATTTGAAACTCTCGGCATCGTCATAGGTGACGAACAGCCCGTTCTGCGCATGATACAGATAAGGGGTTTTGGTCTTGTCGTTCCACAACCGCTGATAGCCGTAGTTGCCCTGCAGCATCTGCTCCAACTGGCGATAGGAGGCGATGCGCGGATCCTTGTCGCGCACGCACTCTTCGCAGCCCACCAGCCAGTAGTCGGTGCTCGGATACGGATCTTCGCCCGGCGTGCTGTGGCTGCTGTATTGCCCACCGTTGCCGCCGCTGACGCCCTTGAAGGCGCGGCCATAGAAGGGCACGCCCATGACGATTTTGGCGCTCGGCACGCCTTCCATCATCAGGTGTTGCTGCACGGCGGCGTCGACCGTCAGGCTGAACGGGCTGGGGAAGGCGCGGGTCAGCTCTTCCCAGCTCCAGCCCAGATTGGCTTCGCGCAGCGCGTTGTAGAAGGTCGGCCCGGCCGCGTCGCCGAACAGCGCCGCCTGGTGGTTGGTTACCTTCTCCCAGGGGCCGGCCAGATCGTAGGTCATCAGGTTGATGTAATCGAGCGGCGCGACGATCTGCGCCAGCTTGCTGTAATAGCGCGACAGGAAGAAGGCGCCGCCGGCGCCGGCGATGGTCAACTGGTACGGCAACGCCTGGCGGCCGTCTGTGATGGTTTGCTGGTTCAGCAAGGTGCGGATCTCCTGCAGCGCGGCGATGAAGCCGTCCACTTCCGCCGCTTGCGGGTACTCCCAGTCGATGTCTACGCCGTCGAAGCCGTAATCCTTCATGATGCGCACGCAGGATTGGGCGAACTTGGCGCGCGACGCCGGGGTTTTCACCGCGTTGACATAGTTGGCGTGCGACACGCCCAGATCGTTGGAGTAGTACCAGCCGCCGATGGAGAACATGATGCGCAGGCTGGGGTTGTGCGCTTTGAGCGCGGTCAGACGGTTGACCACATCGCGCGCCTTGGCGTCGTTGGTGGCCGGATCCCAGGCGCATTCCAGATTGCTGTTGATATCCAGGAACGAGAAGTTGATGTGCGTCAGCTGTTTGGCTTTGGCCGGCGTAATGTTGGAAACCGGGAATGGCACGACGGACGTATCGGTCTCGGTGTAATTATTGATTTGGTTGGTTGGAATAAAATAATACCCAATAACGGCTTTGCGTGTGGACATGGTATTTCTCCAGAGTGGATGTTTTTATGATGGGGAAGTATTTCCCACCGCCATTAATGTTTATTTTTCGTAAAAACAAAAGTCGAAATAAATCACCATAAGAATGAATTTTTTATTCACTGCCGCCTGTCTTGGCGTTTATGTGTTGTGCCAACGTTCAGCGTGAATGAATTCGACCATAGGGCCTGTATTTATTCATTTGCTTTGTAATAGCATCCTTAACTAGATTCTGATTATCCGATGTCCCACCGGCCGTGATTGGCATTTAATTAAAAATAAAAAAGGAGATGAGCTATGTCCAGCATAGAGCCTGACGCTGTTGGCTTAATAGTCCAGCGAGTATGTGAATATCTTCAGCCGGTATTGAACGCCATTCTGGCCGGCGTGATGGCGCTATTACATGGCGCCTACCTCAACGTGGGTATTCGGCGACGCTTATTGAATGCGGCGATGTGCGCGTTATTGGCCTGGACGGTGCGCGATGCGCTGGCGTTGATGGGCCTGGAATTAAACTGGGCGAATTTGGCCAGCGTATTGATTGGCTTTATGGGGGCGGATTACATCAACGCCTTAATTAAAAAATTCATCGGCAAAAAGACGGGGTTTAAAAATGTTAAATGACATCGAAGAGATTCGCTTTACCGCCCGCAGCGAAGAGAATCTGCGCGGCGTGCATCCGGATCTGGTGCGCGTTATTCGTCTGGCGCTGCGCTATTCGCTGGTGCCGTTTTCCGTCAGCGAGGGGCTGCGCAGCATGGCGCGCCAGCGGGAAATGGTGCGCGCCGGCAACAGCCAAACGCTGCGCAGCCGCCACCTGACCGGACACGCGGTGGACGTGGTGGCGATGCCGGCGGGCGTGGTCTCCTGGGAGTGGGATTACTACGCGCAAATTGCGGTGGCGGTGCGGCGCGCGGCGCGTGAATGCGGCATCAACGTCGAATGGGGCGGTGAATGGAAAACCCTCAAGGATGGCCCGCACTTCCAGCTGGCGTTTCGGGACTATCCGGCATGAGCGGCTGGCTGCAGAAACTGATGCAGGGCGGGTTGCTGCTGCTGTTGCTGGCGGCTATCTGCCTCGGCGGCTACAGCGCGCTGTTGTCGCACCAGTTGGCGTCCGCGCGGCAACAGGCGGCGGAACTGCAAAAAAGCCTGGCGCAGCAGGCGGGGCTTATCGCCACCTTGCAGACACAGGACGCGCAAAATCGCGCGCTGATGGCGGCGCAGCAGCGGCAGGAACAGCAGCTGCGCCAGCAACACGAGGCTTATCAGAGGAAATACCGTGAAGCGATTAAAAACGATCCCTGCGCCGCTCAGCCTCTGCCTGGCGCTGTGTTTGAGCTCCTGCGCCCGGCCGCCGGCGCCGCAGGCCGTGCCGCTGTTGCCCCCTGAGTCGGTGTTCGCGCCCTGTGAGCAGCCGCAACTGCAGGGGGAGACCTGGGGCGATGCGGTGAGCTATGCCCTGGCGTTACAAACCTCGTTACACATTTGCGCCGGTCAGGTGGAGACGCTCAACGCCTGGCGCGCCACGCTGCCGCCGCGCTGACGGCGGCGTTTCTCTGCTCGTCCCGCAGGCCTTCTTTTTTTACTTTTAAAACGCTCTTTCGACCAAGGTTATGGCGTGCTTCAAAGTTTGTGATGTTTCTCTCACTATACTTCAAGGCTGTGCCCTGTCATTGTAATTGGGCGCCATGGCCCACGGCAGGGCGCAGCCTCAAAGCCTTACCTCAACATAAAAGCAAAAAACAAAGGAATCCATAATGGACGAACAGCTCAAACAGAGTGCCCTTGATTTCCATCAGTTTCCTGTCCCAGGGAAGATCCAGGTTTCCCCTACCAAACCGTTGGCGACCCAGCGCGATCTGGCGCTGGCCTATTCGCCGGGCGTCGCCGCGCCTTGCCTCGAGATCGCCGAAGATCCGCTGGCGGCCTACAAATACACCGCGCGCGGCAACCTGGTGGCGGTGATTTCCAACGGCACGGCGGTACTGGGTCTGGGCAATATCGGCGCGTTGGCCGGTAAGCCGGTGATGGAAGGCAAGGGCGTTTTGTTCAAGAAGTTTTCCGGTATCGATGTATTTGATATCGAAGTGGATGAGCATAACCCTGACAAGTTAATCGACATTATCGCCGCGCTGGAACCGACCTTCGGTGGCATCAACCTGGAAGACATCAAGGCGCCGGAGTGTTTCTACATCGAGCAGAAACTGCGTGAGCGCATGAAGATCCCGGTGTTCCACGACGACCAGCACGGCACGGCGATCATTACCACCGCCGCGGTGCTCAACGGCCTGCGCGTGGTGAAGAAGAACATCTCCGATGTGCGGCTGGTGGTGTCCGGCGCCGGCGCGGCGTCCATCGCCTGCCTGAACCTGCTGGTGGCGCTGGGGCTGCGTCAGCAGAATATCACCGTCTGTGACTCGAAGGGCGTCATCTATAAAGGCCGCGACGCCAATATGGAACAGACCAAAGCCGCCTACGCCATCGAGGATAACGGCCAGCGCACGCTGGGCGACGCCATCCCGAACGCCGACATCTTCCTCGGCTGCTCCGGCCCGGGCGTCCTGACGCAGGATATGGTGAAAACCATGGCGCGCGATCCGCTGATCATGGCGCTGGCTAACCCGGAACCGGAAATTCTGCCGCCGCTGGCCAAAGCGGTGCGCCCGGACGCCATCATCTGTACCGGCCGTTCCGACTACCCGAACCAGGTGAACAACGTCCTGTGCTTCCCGTTCATTTTCCGCGGCGCGCTCGACGTGGGCGCCACCACCATCAACGAAGAGATGAAGCTGGCCTGCGTGCACGCCATCGCCGATCTGGCGCTGGCGGAGCAGAGCGACGTGGTGGCTTCCGCGTATGACGATCAGGATCTCTCCTTCGGGCCGGAATACATCATTCCGAAGCCGTTCGATCCGCGTCTGATCGTCAAGATCGCGCCGGCGGTGGCCAAGGCGGCGATGGATTCCGGCGTGGCGACGCGCCCGATCGAAGACTTCGACGCCTATGTGGAGAAGCTGGCGGAGTTCGTCTACAAAACCAACCTGTTCATGAAACCGATCTTCTCGCAGGCGCGCAAAGAGGTGAAGCGGGTGGTGCTGGCGGAAGGCGAGGAGGAACGCGTGCTGCACGCCACGCAGGAGCTGGTGTCGCAGGGGCTGGCTTTCCCGATCCTGGTCGGCCGGCCGAGCGTGATCGAGATGCGCCTGAAAAAGCTGGGCCTGCAGCTGACGCCGGGCAAAGATTTCGAAGTGGTGAACAACGAGTCGGATCCGCGCTTCAACGAATACTGGGGCGAGTACTACCAGATCATGAAACGCCGCGGCGTTTCGCAAGAGCAGGCGCGCCGCGCGGTGATCGGCAACCCGACGCTGATCGCCGCCATCATGCTGCACCGCGGCGAAGCGGATGCGATGATCTGCGGCACCATCGGCAGCTACCACGAGCATTACGACGTGGTGAAGAACGTGTTCGGTTTCCGTGAAGGCGCGCACGTCGCCGGCGCGATGAACGCGCTGCTGCTGCCGAGCGGCAACACCTTTATCGCCGACACCTACGTCAACGACGATCCGACGCCGGAGCAGCTGGCGGAGATCACCCTGATGGCGGCGGAAACCGTGCGCCGCTTCGGTATCGAACCGAAGGTGGCGCTGCTGTCTCACTCCAGCTTCGGCTCGTCTGATTGCCCGGCGGCGCGCAAGATGCGCAAAACGCTGGAGCTGGTGAACGAGCTGGCGCCGGAGCTGGAGATCGACGGCGAAATGCACGGCGACGCCGCGCTGGTGGAAAGCATCCGTCACGATCTGATGCCGGACAGCCCGCTGAAAGGCTCGGCCAACCTGCTGATCATGCCGAACATGGAAGCGGCGCGCATCAGCTATAACCTGCTGCGCGTCTCCTGCTCGGAAGGGGTGACCGTCGGGCCGGTGCTGATGGGGGTGGCCAAACCGGTGCACATCCTGACGCCGATCGCCTCGGTGCGCCGCATCGTCAACATGGTGGCGCTGGCGGTGGTGGAAGCCCAGACCGAACCGCTGTAAGGCCGGGATGAGTGACTGGCCCCCTGCGCCGTTGGCGCCGGGGGCTTTTTTATTTCCAGCGGACGTGGTACAAATAATCGTCAAATATGTACATGTACAGGTAAAGAAAATGACTACGATTAGCTACACGGCGGCGAGAAACAATTTGGCCGAGGTGCTTTTGGAAGCGCAAAAACAGCCGGTGGAAGTGACGCGCCGCGGGCACGATGAGGTTTACATCATCAGTAAGGCCGACTATGAGGTTTTGGTCAAAGCCAAAGTGAAAGCGCGCATTCAGGCTAAACACGCGGATACGATTAAGGCGCTGGCCAATAGATGATCTTTTTGACCGCAGAGGATATTGCGGAATTCAACGCTGAAATTGTGCCTCACGGCCGCCAGGAAGGCAGCAAAGTTGAGGCTGTAGCCAACCGCGTGCTCAATGCTTACCACTACGAGAACGTCACAGACGTATACCGCTTGGCCGCGCTCTATCTCATCGCCATCAGCCACGGTCACATTTTTCTTGATGGCAATAAGCGCACGGCCTTCCAAAGCATGGCGCTATTTCTCGGTATTAATGGCATTGCACTGCGGGAAGACGCAGAACTGGTCGAAATTACGGTTGAAGCAGCCCAAGGCCGCCTCAACGTTGAACAAGCCGCTGAACATTTACGCCGGCTAACCGAATAACCCCCTTTCTCATTTCTTGCAGCGCGCGGCGATGGCGCGAATATCCTGCGGGGTGGTGCGGCAACAGCCGCCGATCAATTGCGCGCCGAGCGCGCGCCACTCTACCGCCTGATCGGCCAGGCTGCCGTGTTCGCCGCCGCAGGCGTGCCAGGTTTTGCTCACCGCATCGTAATGCTCCCCGGAGTTCGGGTAGACCAGCAGCGGTTTGTCGGCCAGCGCGCTCAGCTGACGCAGCGCCGGGGCGACCTTGTCCAGCGCGGTGCAGTTGATGCCGATCGCCAGCACCTGCGGGTTGCCGCGCAGTGCGGACATGACCTCCGTCAGCGGCGTGCCGTCACTGAGGTGTTGGCTGTCGCGCAGGGTGAAGGCGAACCAGGCGCCGAGCGTCGGGAACTCCTGCAGCAGCGTCAGCAGCGCCTGCAGTTCAGCGAACGACGGCAGCGTTTCGCAGGCCAGCAGATCGACGCCGGCGGCGGCCAGCGCGGCGAGGCGCGGGCGGTGGAAGGCAATGAAGTCATCCTGCGCCAGCCGATAGTCGCCGCGGTATTCCGAGCCGTCGGCCAGATAGGCGCCGTACGGGCCTACAGAACCGGCGATCAGCAGCGGCGCGGCCTGCGGGTGTTCGGCCAGATAATCGTGGCGCGCGCGTTGCGCCAGCTGCACGCTTTTGGCGATCAGCGCCAGCGACCGATCCTGATCCAGGCCGCGACGCAAGAAGCCCTGCGGCGTGGCCTGATAGCTGGCGGTGATGGCGCATTGAGCGCCGGCGTTGAAATAATCGAGATGCACCTGATAGATAAGCTCGGGATTTTCAATCAGCACCTTGGCCGACCACAGCGGATCGGTCAGATCGCAGCCGCGCGCTTCCAGTTCGGTGGCCAGCGCGCCGTCCAGGATCAGCGTGGGCTGTTCGGCCAGCAGGCGGGCGACGGGGTTATTAACCGACATGTTGTTCTCCCAAAGCGTTTTTTTGCCCGGCGCGCCGGGTCAGGAAATAGGTGAGGTAGCACAGGGCGACGAACGGCAGCCCGCAGTAGAGCGCGATGCGCTGCTCCGGATCGAACGCCAGCCCGATGCAGGCCAGCAGGCACAGCGCAAAGCCGAGGATCGGCGTCAATGGATAGCCGGGCGCGCGGTATTTCAGGCCGCTTATCGGCTGGCCGCTGCGCAGGTAGGCGCGGCGGAAAGCATAGTGGGCGGCGCAGATGCTCAGCCATACCGCCACCACCGCAAAGCCGGAGATCGCCGACAGGGCGACGAACACCGTGTCCGGCGCGATCACGCTGGTCAGCAGCGCCAGCACGCCGCCGAGCATGCTGAAGGTCAGGGCGTTGATCGGAATGCCGCGCGCATTGACGCGCGCAAAGTAGGCCGGCAGGGTGCGCTGGTGGGCCAGCGACCACAGCATGCGCCCCGAAGCGTACAGGCCGGAGTTGGCCGCCGACAGGATGGCGGTCAGGATCACGAAGTTGAAGATATCGGCGGCGTAAGGCACGCCGATGCGTTCAAACACCAGCACGAACGGGCTTTTGACGATCCCCGCCTGATCCATCGGGATCAACGCCGCCAGCACAAACACCGTGCCGATAAAGAACAGCATCAGGCGGATCACCGTGGTGCGGATCGCCAGCGGCACGACTTTCTCCGGGTTCTCGGTTTCACCGGCGGCGATGCCGATCAGTTCCGTGCCGGAGAAGGCGAAGTTCACCGCCACCATGGTCATCAGGATCGGCAGCGTGCCGTGCGGCAGCCAGCCGGAAGCGGTCAGGTTATGCAGGAACGGCGCCGGCGTGCCGTCTTTCATCGGCAGCAGGCCAAACATGGCGGCGCCGCCCAGAATGATGAACGCCAGAATGGTCACCACTTTGATCAGCGAAAACCAGAATTCGCTTTCGGCAAAAAAACGGGTGGTCACGACGTTGAGCAGGAAAATGGCCGCGCAGAAGATCAGGCACCACAGCCACACCGGCGACTGCGGGAACCAGTACTGCATGCAGAATCCGGCGGCGGTCAGGCTGGAGCCCAGCGCCACCGTCCAGGTGAGCCAATACAGCCAGGCGACGGCATAGCCGGTGGCCGGCCCCAGATAGCGCGAAGCATAGACGTGAAAGGCGCCGGTTTCCGGCATTGCCACCGACAGCTCACCCAGGCACAGCATCACCAGATACACCACCAGCGCGCCAATCAGGTAGGCCAGCAGCGTGCCGAGCGCCCCGGTGGTGGAGATGATATAACCGGTGTTGAAAAACAGCCCGGTGCCGATCACGCCGCCCAGCGACAACATCACCAGGTGCCGGGCCTTCATGCTGCGTTTGAACTGCCCTGCGGCGGGCGCCGATGCGTGCATAATAATCTATCCGTATAGACGTCTAAATATCTGAATGGCTATTGGTTATACCCGTAATGCCTTTTTAACGCAATGCGCCACCGGCGATCGCCGCGTAAAAAAATCGTTAAGTCGGATCTATATGCAAATGATAATTATTATCTATAATGTCGCCATTTTCGCTAATGGGACAACATGATGAGATATCTGATTTTATTGGCGGCCTTGGCGCTCGGCGCCTGCAGCCAAACGCCGGTGAAGGCGCCGGCCAACGACGTCGCGAGTTTGGGGAGCATCACCGATTTGCACAGCGGCGCGACCCTGACGCCGGAGCAGCTGTTGACGCGATTGGCGCAGCAGCCGCGGGTGATCGTCGGGGAAAAACATGACAATCCTTACCACCATCAGGTTGAGCAATGGCTGGTGCAGCAGCTGCCGCAACGGCGGCCGCAGGGCAGCGTGCTGATGGAGATGATCAACCCGAACCAGCAGGCGCAGGTGGACAAAGTCAAGCAGTGGCTGCAGAGCGATCCCACGGTACGTGACGGCCGCGTGGCGGAGCTGATCGCCTGGCAGCCGGGCTGGAAATGGGCGCTGTATGGCGGGGTGACGATGGCGGCGATGCGCGCGCCTTACCCGCTGTGGTCGGCCAACCTGGATCGCAGCGAGATCGCGGCGTTCTATCAGCAGCCGCAGTTCCCGGCGGGGCAGCTCTCGTCGCAGCCGGCGGTGCGCAAGGCGCTGGAAGAGACTATCCGCACTTCGCACGGCGGCCAGATTGAGGCCGCGCAGCTGCATGCGATGCTGGCGATCCAGCAGCAGCGCGATCGGCGCATGGCGGAGCGCCTGCTGGCGGCGCCAACGCCCGCGCTGTTGATCGCCGGCGGCTATCACGCCGCCAAATCGGTGGGCGTGCCGCTGCACGTGCGGGATCTGCAACCGGCGGCGGCGCCGACGGTGCTGATGCTGGCGGAGCCGGGCGTACAGGTCGATGCGAACACGGCGGACTACCTGTGGATCACACCATCAGTGAAATGAATACGTTAAGGCAGTGAAAAGGGGTGTTAATTATAGTTGCAAATGATTATCATTAGTAAATGTGATCTGCAATCATTCGCAATTGAGCAAGCTAATGCCCCTATGTTAAGTCAGTCTTATTCCCTTCCGGCCTTTGAACTGCCGCAGCCGCGCTGGGCGCGCGGCCTGCTGCTCGCCCTGGCGGCGCACGCGGCGTTGGTGCTGCTGTTTTATTGGCCGCAGACGGTGCTGGAACCGGTGGCGCTGCCGCCGCCGGCGGTGATGATGAGCTGGGCGGCGCAGATTGAAGCGCCGGAAAGCAAACCGCTGCCGCTGGGCGTGCAGCAGGCGGAATCCGCCGCGGCGCAGCCCGCTGAGCAGCAGCAACAGCCGGATCTGCCCAAGCTGGCACGCGCCGATAAAGCGAAGATCGTGACGGCGCAGAAGAAGCGCGCCGAACACCGTCCCCCGCAAAAAGCGCAGCCGAAACCGCAGGAACAGGCCAAAGAGACGCGCAACGCCACCGCGTCCAGCGCCGCCGCCCCACAGGCGCAGACGCTCTCCCACCAAACCGCCGCCCCGATCAACAGCGATGCCAACAGCAGCGCGCAGGCCAAGCTGTCGTGGGAGAGTCTGGTGAAGGGCAAGCTGAACCGCATCAAGGAATATCCCCCGGATGCCCGCAACCGCCGGCGCAGCGGCATGCCGCAGGTCAGTTTCAGCGTCGACGCGCAGGGGCGGGTATCGAACGTGATCCTGCTGGCGCGTTCCGGCACCGCGTCGCTGGATCGAGAAGCGGTAGCGGTGGTGTCGCGCGCGCAGCCGTTGCCGCCGCCGCCGCCGGAGATGCTCCAGCAGGGGGCCGTCAGGGTAACGATGCCGATCGATTTCAATCTGGCGGAGCTGAACGCCCGCCGTTAATGCCCGCAGACGCCGCCTCGCCGCCGTCCGGCTCTTCAAACTTCGTGAGGGATTATGAATCCGCTGTTATTCACCCCGCGTCGCCGCATCGCGGCCGCGCTCTGGCTTTCTTTAGGCGTCGCCGGCGCCGCGCTGGCGCAACCGCAGCCGCCGTTGGCGGAACGGGCGCCGAAAGCGCTGACGGCCCACGGCGAGACGCGCACCGACGATTACTACTGGCTGCGCGACGACAGCCGAAAAGAGCCGAAGGTGCTGGACTACCTGAAGGCGGAGAACCGCTACACCGAGCAGATGATGGCGCCGTACCAGAAGCTGCGCGCCACGCTGTATCAGGAGATGCTGGGCCGCATGAGCCCTGACGATCGTTCGGTGCCGTATCAGCTCAACGGCTATCGCTATCAGGAAAGCTACGCCGCCGGTAAAGATTTCGCGCGGTATCAGCGCCAGGCGCTCACCGCCGACGCGCCGTGGCAAACCCTGTTGGACGCCAATCAGCGCGCGGCCGGCCATGCCTATTATCGCCTGGGGGCGATGGACATTAGCCTGGACAACCGCCGCCTGGCGGTGGCCGAAGATCTGCAGGGCCGCCGCCAATACCGCATCTCCCTGCGCGAGATAGGCAGCGAACGCTGGTCGCCGGAAACGCTGGAAAACACCTCCGGCAACATGGTGTGGGCCAACGACAACCAAACCCTGTTCTACGTGCGCAACCACCCGCAAACGCTGCTGCCGTATCAGGTCTACCGCCATCAGTACGGGACGCCGACGGCGCAAGATAAGCTGGTGTACCAGGAGAACGATCCGGCGTTCTACCTCAGCCTCGGCCGTTCTTCTTCGCGTGACTACCTGATACTCACCATCAGCGGCAACACCACCTCCGAAGTGCGCCTGATCGACGCCAACCAGCCGCAGCGCGAGCCGCAGCTGTTCGCCGCCCGGCAAAATGGCCGCGAGTATTATCTCGATCACTACCGCGGCGAGTTCTATCTGCGTTCCAACCATCAGGATCCGAACTTCGGCCTGTATCGCACGGCGGTGGCGGGCAAACCCTGGCAGACGCTGATTGCGCCGCAGGCGCAGCACGAGGTGGAGAGCTTCAGCCTGTTCCGCGACTGGCTGGTGGTGCAGGAACGCGCCAACGGGCTGGTGCAGCTGCGGCAAATCAGCTGGGACGGCAAAACCGAGCGCGCCATCCCGTTCGACGACGCCAGCTACATGGCCTGGCTGGGCTATAACCCCGAGCCGGACAGCGATCGGTTGCGCTACGGCTATTCGGCGATGACCACGCCGACCCGCATCTATGAGTGGGATCTGAATAAGGGCGAGCGCACCCTGCTCAAGCAGCAGGACGTGAAAGGCGTCGATCCCAGCCTGTATCACAGCGAGCGCATTTGGATCGCAGCGCGCGACGGCGTGAAGGTGCCGGTCTCGCTGGTATATCGCAAATCGCTGTTCAAAAACGGGCATAACCCGCTGCTGGTTTACGGCTATGGCGCTTACGGCATGAGCATGGATCCGGCGTTCAGCGCCAATCGCATCAGCCTGCTGGATCGCGGCTTCGTCTATGCGCTGATCCACGTGCGCGGCGGCGGCGAGCTGGGACAGAGCTGGTACAAACAGGGCAAGCTGACGCACAAACCGAACAGTTTCAACGATTTCATCGACGCCACCCAGGCGTTGATCAACGGCGGCTACGGCCAGCCGGGGCGCATCTACGCCATGGGCGGCAGCGCCGGCGGATTGCTGATGGGGGCGGTGATCAATCAGGCGCCGCAGCTGTACAACGCGGTGGTGGCGCAGGTGCCGTTCGTCGACGTGGTGACCACCATGCTGGATGACAGCATTCCGCTGACCACCGGGGAATACGAAGAGTGGGGCAACCCGCACCAGCCGGCCGCCTATGCGCTGATGAAGTCCTACAGCCCGTACGACAACGTGCGCAAGCAGCATTATCCGAACCTGCTGGTCACCAGCGGTTTGTACGACTCGCAGGTGCAGTATTGGGAGCCGGCCAAATGGGTGGCGAAGCTGCGGCGTTTCAAACAGGGCGATTCGCTGCTGCTGCTCTCCACCGACATGACCGCCGGCCACGGCGGCAAATCGGGCCGCCTGGCGCGGCTGGAAAACGGCGCGCTGGAGTACGCCTTTATTTTGGCGGCGGATCGGCAGACGCAGAAATAACCTTCAGCGCCGCGGCACGCTGCGGCGCAATAAAACAATAACAATATTTTACCGCGCGTTTCGGCGGGCTTTTTGCTGGGCATTGTCGGCCATCAAACCTTATTGGCTATTTCTGGGGATATATGAAAATCAAAATGATAGCGAGCCTGATCGGCGCGGGACTGGCGCTGTACGGGCCGGCTGCGGCCGCGCAGGAACAGGCGGAAAACAATAAAGGCAGCGTGGCGTTCAGCCCGCTTAACGTCTCGGCCGCCGACGGCGGCAAGAGCAGTGAAAAAGAGGCGTTGGCGAGGCCTGGCGCGTTCAGCTCGCGCGACGAAAACAAAAATCTGGAGTCGGTGGACAGCATTCTGCGCAGCATGCCGGGCACCTATACCCAGATTGACCCCAGTCAGGGGGCGGTCAGCGTCAATATTCGCGGCCTGAGCGGCTTTGGTCGGGTCAACACCATGGTCGATGGCATTACCCAAAACTATTACGGTACTTCCACGTCTGGCGTGATATCGCACGGTTCGACCAATAACCAGGCGGGCGTTTTGATTGACCCCAATTTCATCGTCGGCGTGGACGTGGCGCGCGGTGAGAACAGCGGCGGCAGCGGCGTAAACGCGTTGGCGGGCAGCGCCAACTTCCGCACTATCGGTGTTGATGATGTGATCTTTTCCGGCAATCCTTTCGGCGTGAGAACCAAATTCTCGGTCGGCAGCAACGGCATTGGCCGCAGCGGCATGATCGCCGTCGCCGGCAAGGGACAGGCGTTTACCGATACCGGCAGCATTGGCGCGATGGCCGCGGTCAGTGGGAGCTCTATTTATTCGAACTTCAACAATGGCGACGGTATCAGCAGCGAAGATTTTGGGTACGATGAATTTATGAAGCAAAATCCCAAGTCACAGCTGTTCAAACTGGATATCAAGCCTAACGAGTTCAATAGCATTGAGTTTTCCGCCAGGAACTACCAAAACCGCTTTTCTCGGCGCGATATCGATAGTCATGACCTCTACCTCAAATATCACTATGCGCCGTTTTCGGAGCTGGTGGATTTAAACTTCACCGTCAGCACCAGTAAAGGCAATCAGAAATACGACGGCGGTTCGCTATTCACCTTCTTTAACACCAATGCAAAAAACCGCTCCGATGCGCTGGATATCAACAACACCAGCCGATTCAGCCTGCTGGATACCGATGTTGCCTTCAGTTATGGCGGTAAGCTGATGCGCAACCAATACCGCAAACATGTTGAATCGGCGATAGAGAATGCGCAGACGGCGCAGGAGGCGATAGAAAATAACACCTTCGCGCCATCCGGCGAGCAGCGAATCGGCAGTTTATATACCGGCCTGCAGCTTAACCGGGATATTTATCAACTCGATCTCAATCTGAACTACACCAGCAACAAGCTGACCGGCTACAAGCCTGAATGCGATTATCGCGTGGAATGCTTCCCGCAAGGGGCCGCGAACATCAATTTGAAAGAGCAAGGGTTCAATCCTTCGGTAATGCTATCGGCGCAGGTGACGCCGTGGTTGCAGCCGTTCGTCAGCTACAGCAAATCGATGCGTGCGCCGAACATTCAAGAAGTGTTCTATTCCAACTCGGGTGGCGCATCGATGAACCCGTTCCTCAAGGGGGAACGGGCGGAAACCTGGCAGGCCGGCTTCAATGCCAACGGACACGATCTGTTGGTGAAGGAAGATTCATTGCGCCTTAAGGTCGTGGGCTATACCAGTAAGGTACGTAATTACATCTTCAGTGAATCCTACATGGTGTGCCGCAATGGGCGGAAATGCAGTTATCGCGAAAATCTGGAAAACGATTGGGCCGATGCGAGCGAAGATTACTCGGACAACATGTATATCTACGTCAACTCTCTGACGCCGGTACGCATGCATGGTGTTGAGGTTGAAGCCAACTATGACGCCGGTCGAGCATTCGCCCGCGTCTCTTTCAGCAAGCAACACACCGAGCAGCCGACCTCCATCGCCAGCACCTATTTCGGCGCCGGGGATATCAATGAACTACCGGACATGTATTTTACGTTGGATACCGGGGTGCGTTTCCTTGATGAATCGCTAACCGTCGGCAGCATCGTGAAATACACGGGCAAAACGCGTCGCCTGTCGCCGGATTATGAACAGAGCGAAGTGACCGGTGAAATCCTGAAGCAAGAGATGCCGAACATTCCTACCATTATCGACCTGTACAGCACTTATCAGATCAACCGCAACATCATGCTGAAATTTAGCGTGCAAAACGTGATGAACAAGAGCTATTCCGAGGCGTTGAACAAACTGAATATGTTGCCGATCCAAGGGGATGACGCGACGGCCGCCAACACCGCCCGTGGGCGGACTTATATCTTCGGCGGGGAGGTGCGCTTCTAAACCGCAGCAGAGCAGGGCGCAGTCACTGCGCCCGTTTCGCCTGCAGCAGCCATTTGTCCAGCTCGTTGGCGAACTGCTGGCGGTCGCGCTGGTTCAGGGCGTTCGGGCCGCCGGTCTGAATGCCGCTGGCGCGCAGGGTATCCATAAAATCGCGCATGTTGAGGCGCTCGCGGATGGTGTCCGGCGTATAGCGCTCGCCGCGCGGGTTCAGCGCCACCGCCCCTTTCTCTATCACCTCCGCCGCCAGCGGGATGTCGGCGGTGATCACCAGATCGCCCGCTTCGCAGCGGCGCACGATCTCGTTGTCGGCCACGTCGAAGCCGGCCGCCACCTGCAGCGAACGGATGTACTTCGACGGCGGCGTGCGCAGCGGCTGGTTCGCCACCAGCGTGACGGTGATGGCGGTACGATCGGCGGCGCGGAACAGCACCTCTTTGATCACGTTCGGACAGGCGTCCGCATCGACCCAAATCTGCATCATTTCGGCTCCTGCAGCCAGTCGCGCACCGGCAGGAAATCGCGCGCCAGCGCCGCTTCCGGGCTGTCGCCTTCCGGCTGGTAGTTATATTCCCAACGCACCAGCGGCGGCATCGACATCAGAATGGACTCGGTGCGCCCGCCGGTTTGCAGCCCGAACAGCGTGCCGCGATCCCATACCAGGTTGAACTCCACATAGCGGCCGCGGCGATACAGCTGGAACTGACGCTCGCGCTCGCCCCAGGTCAAGGCCTTGCGTTTTTCGACGATCGGCAGATAGGCGTCGAGGAAGCCCTGGCCTACCGCGCGGGTGAAGGCGAAGCAGTGGTCGAAGTCCGGGGTGTTCAGATCGTCATAGAACAGGCCGCCGATGCCGCGCGCTTCGTTGCGGTGCTTGATGAAGAAGTAATCGTCGCACCACTGTTTGTATTTGGGGTAGACCTCGTCGCCGAACGGCGCGCACAGCTCGGCCGCGGTGCGGTGCCAGTGCACGGCATCCTCTGCGAAGCCGTAGAACGGCGTCAGATCAAAGCCGCCGCCGAACCACCACACCGGCGCCTCGCCCGGCTTTTCGGCGATGAAAAAGCGCACGTTGGCGTGGCTGGTGGGCACGTAGGGGCTGAGCGGATGGATAACCAGGGAGACGCCCATCGCCTGGAAGCTGCGCCCGGCCAGTTCCGGACGGTGCGCGGTCGCCGAGGCCGGCAGGGTGGCGCCGGAGACGTGCGAGAAGTTGACCCCCGCCTGTTCGAACACCGCGCCGTTGGTCAGCACGCGGCTGCGGCCACCGCCGCCTTCTTCACGCGTCCATTGGTCTTCGGTGAACACGGCGCCGCCATCGGCCTGGGCGAGCTGCGCGCAGATATGATCCTGCAGCGCCAGCAGGAAGGATTTTACTTCAGCGATGTTAGGTAAACTCATGCGGGGTCTTTATAGCGTCTGGCTGAACAAGGCGCTGAGTATACTCTTATTCGCCGCCCGCGGCATCAGCGGGGTTTGCGTTGGTGTGCGTCGAAGTAGTCGAAGAAGTTGACGATGCCGTCCGCGATGGCGCGGGCGATTTTCTCGCGAAACGCGGTGGTGCCCAGCAGCCGTTCTTCGTTCGGGTTGGTGATGAACGAGGTTTCTACCAGCACCGAGGGAATGGACGGGGATTTCAGCACCGCGAACGCCGCCTGTTCGGTGCTGTCGCTGTGCAGATGGTGTACCGGACGAATTTGGCCGAGCACGTGGCGGCCGAGCGTCAGGCTGTTGTTGATGGTGTCGGTTTGCACCAGATCGAACAGCACCTGCTGCAGGTAGTTGTCCTGATCCTTGTATTTGCCGCCCGCTACGTCGTCGGCGGCGTTTTCACGGTTGGACAGGTAGCGCGCCATGGCGCTGCTGGCGCCGCGGTTGGAGAGGGCGAATACCGAAGCGCCGGAGGCCGACGGGCTGGTAAAACCGTCGGCGTGAATGGAAATGAACAGATCGGCCTGGTGCTGGTGGGCGATCTCCACCCGCTGGAACAGCGGAATGAATTCGTCTTCTTCGCGCGTCAGGCGAGCCTCGATGTGATCGTGCTCATGCAGGAAACGGCGCACGTGGTTGGCGATTTCCAGCACGATGTGTTTTTCCTGCGAACCTTCGTGGCCGACCGCGCCGGAGTCGATGCCGCCGTGGCCGGGATCGATCATCACCCGCTTTTTGCCGCCGGCCGGTTTCGCCGCCGGTTTGCTGTGCTGATTGCGCAGCATGCCTTCCGCCTTGGCGCTTGGGTTTTTAACGCCGAACAGCGCTACCGCCAGGCCGGAAAGCAACAGTTGGCGTCGCGTCGGGGAAACGGCAAGCGGCTTAAAATTGAGGAATTGTTTACCCTGCTTTTTCATTACGCAACGCTCCATCGACGATTCTATTTCGCGACGTTATATCGTATTGATAATCATTAATCGACCCGATAACTATTTCCATTTATTACGCCTGTTACCGGCGATTTCGGGGCAAATAGCGCGGTAAATCGCAGTTTGATATTGCGTAAGTGAATAATCACGCGATAATCAGATAAACACCTTAATTAACAGCGGCCAACATCGATGGAAATTCGCGTATTTCGACAAGACGACTTTGAAGAAGTCATTACCCTGTGGGAGCGCTGCGATCTGCTGCGGCCCTGGAACGATCCGGAAATGGACATCGAGCGCAAGCTGAACCACGATCCTGAGCTGTTCCTGGTGGCGGAAGTCGGCGGCGAAGTGGTCGGTTCGGTGATGGGCGGCTATGACGGCCACCGCGGCTCGGCGTATTACCTCGGGGTGCATCCCGACTATCGTGGGCGCGGCATCGCCAATGCGTTGATCAATCGTCTGGAGAAGAAGCTGATCGCTCGCGGCTGCCCGAAGATCCAGATTATGGTGCGCGAAGACAACGACACGGTGGTCGAGATGTACGAGAAGCTCGGCTACGAGATCCAGGGCATCACCAGCCTGGGCAAGCGGCTGATCGAAGATCAGGAATATTGATCGAGCGGCGGGCGGCGGCGTTGCCCCGCCCGCCGCAACGCATTACGGCAGCTTTTTGACGGTTTTCACGTCCACTTCGACGCTGCTCCAGTCTTTATCCACTTTGCCTTCCAACTGCACTTTGTCTTTCGGCGTGACGGTTTGGCCGTTCCAGCGCTTGCGATCGATCTCGACCGTCAGCGTGCCGGTGGCGTCGCGGAAGGTGTAGGTATCGTCGCCGATGCGCTGCTCGATGTTGCCTTGCAGCATCACCCAGGTGTCGTCGCTCAGCGATTTCACCTTGTCCACGGTGGTCAGCGCCGCGCTGGGGCCGGAGAAACCACCTTGTGCGGTGGTTTGCGTTTGCGCCTGCGGCGCGGCCGGATCGAGGAACCCGCCTTGTTGCGCCAGTACCGGTGCGCTGCACAGCGCGATCAGAGCGGCCAGAGTCAGTTTTTTCATGTTGCGCTTCCTTATCGTTATCGAAAATCACATCCCGCTGATATCGGGTGCTTGCTAAGTGATAAGGATTAAAACACACCGATCTTAAGAGCTTCTTAAGCCGACGCATTGAAATTCCCATCGCCGGCGCCCATCTGTAGCCATAGTCTTTATTCTGTTGGCAAGGAACGAGCGTTGAAGCCATTCTCACCCCGGTTTTCCCCGGACGATTACGATCAGCACGGCGCGCTGCGGCTGCCGCTGGGATTTTGGGCCGTGCTGATTTTGCAGGCGCGCACCTGGCTGTTGTTCGTGATGGCCGGCGCTTCGCGCGAGCAGGGCGAAAGCTTGTTGGCGTTGTTTTATCCGGATACCCAACGCTTTTGGTACGGCATGCTGCTCGGTCTGCCGGCGGCGCTGGCGTTTTTGCTGAGCGGCCGTCGCCACCAATGGCCGCGGCTGTGGCGCGGTTGGCGCTGGGGGCTGGCTGTTTCGCTGCTGGCGTCGCTCGGCGGCTCGCTGTTCAGCCTGTGGCGCCAGGACGGCGATGCGCCGGGGCTGGAGCTGGCGTTGGTGTTGCTCGACGCGCTGGCGCTGAGCTATCTGCTGCTGAATGCGCGCCTGAAAGCCTGTTTCGCGCCGCCGGAGCATACCGACTAATTGCCGAGAAGTGCGGCACTTTTCGCATTTTCCGCACTCCAAGCTGGCAACCGTTGGCGTAGTGCGGGCCGTTGTGAGAGGCTGGCATGCAGCAAAATGCCGAGTGCGGCAGGCGCGAGCTACCGCGCCGTGCCATTGATGTCTAAGGAGCTAGAGATGAATATTCGCCCCCTGTTGTTAGGGCTTCCGCTGTTACTGACCGGCTGTTCGAGCATGTCCAATTTCTCCTGGTCCAGCCTGTCGCCGTTCAACTGGTTCGGCAGCAGCCTGGAGGTCGGCGCCAAGGGCGTCGGCAAGCTCAACGCCGGCACGCCGATGTCGGAAAGCGCCATCAATGACGGGCTGGACGGCAACTACCGCCTGCGCGGCGGCATGGCGACCAACAACGGCCAGATCGTCTCTTATTACCAGGCGCTGTCCGGCGACGAAGTGAAACTGGTGATCACCGGCGAACCGAAAGGGCGCCTGCAGCGCGTGGACGTGCTGGATCCGAAAGTGGCGACGGAGTGGGGCAACAAGCTCGGCACGCCGTTCGGCGATATGTACAGCAAGGCGTTCGGCTCCTGTAAGCCTGGCAGCGGCGAAGACGCCGGTAAAGTGGAGTGCGTGGCGGAGCAGAGCAAGTACGTCACCTACATCTTCAGCGGCAAGTGGGCCGGGGCGCAGGATATCATTCCGCCGGACGACACCCTGAAAAGCTGGACGGTCAGCAAAATCATCTGGCACGCCAAGCCGCAGCAGTAACGTGTTCAACGGGCGCCGGTTCGCGGCGCCTGCCCATTACCCCTATTTTCTTTGCGCTGCTGCAAGGCAATCGCCTGTGCTTGCGGTATGATAGCGCGCGTTTGTAACAGGGAACCCGCGCGTCAACCGCCATACCTGTTGCCTGGTTTTGGTATTGAGGATAACAACATGACACAGGTTCAGAGCGGCATTCTGCTGGAGCACTGCCGTTTCGCCATTTTTATGGAAGCCAGCGTACAGGGCGAATTCGCCGACTTGCGCCAGGGCTGCAAGCAGTTTTGTCAGACCCTGAGCGAGCTGCAGCAGCAGTTCCCCGATGCGCGCCTCGGCGCGGTGATCGCTTTCGGTTACGACGTTTGGCACGATCTCTCCAGCGGCCAGGGCGCGAAAGAGTTGAAGCCGTTCACGCCGCTCGGCAAAGGGCTGGCGCCGGCCACCCAGCGCGATATGCTGATCCACATCCAGTCGCTGCGCCACGACGTCAACTTCACGCTGGCGCAGGCGGCGCTGGCGGCGTTCGGCAATGTCATCAAGATTGAAGAAGAAACCCATGGCTTCCGCTGGGTGGAAGAGCGCGATCTGAGCGGCTTCATTGACGGCACCGAAAACCCGCAGGGCGACCAGCGCCCGGCAGTGGCGACGATCGCCGAAGGCGAAGAGGACGCCGGCGGCAGCTATGTGCTGGTGCAACGCTACGAGCACAACCTGCGCCAGTGGCAGCGCTTTACCACCGAACAGCAGGAGCAGATCATCGGCCGCACCAAGCACGACAGCGAAGAGCTGCCGGCCGATCAGCGCCCGGATACCTCGCACGTCAGCCGCGTCGATCTGAAAGAGAACGGCAAGGGCCTGAAAATTTTGCGCCAGAGCCTGCCTTACGGCACCGCCAGCGGCAAGCACGGCCTGTTCTTCATCGCCTATTGTGCGCGCTTGCACAATATCGAGCAGCAACTGCTGAGCATGTTCGGCGATCTGGACGGCAAACGTGACGCGATGTTGCGCTTCAGCCGTGCGGTGACCGGCAGCTACTATTTTGCGCCATCGCTGACGCGCCTGCTGTCACTTTGACGCCGTCGCCGAAGCCGGCGCATCCGGCTTCGGTCTGTTTTCCCGCCTCAAAACGCCTCGCATTTCCTGCCTTATAGCGTTTGATGCTTGTAAATCACTAAACGGTATATAAAAGCGTTACAGCTCCGCACCGAGTTATAAATACACTGGTCGTCAATAAGGCGAAAGCCTGAAGGAATGACTCAGTGATAAGGTGCAGAATGAAACAAAACCGGGTTAAAAATCTCGTGCTGAAAGGTTGGCTGGCGGCTGCGCTGTTGGCGAGCGGCGCCGCGTCGGCGGCGGAATTGCTGAACAGCTCTTATGACGTTTCCCGTGAATTGTTCGTCGCGCTGAACCCCGGCTTTGAACAGCAGTGGAATCAACAGCATCCGAACGACAAGCTGACCATCAAACAATCGCACGCCGGCTCCTCCAAGCAGGCGCTGGCCATCCTGCAGGGCCTGCGCGCCGACGTGGTGACCTACAACCAGATCACCGACGTGCAGATCCTGCACGATCGCGGGCAACTGATCCCGGCAGACTGGCAGGCGCGCCTGCCGAACAACAGCTCGCCATTCTATTCCACCATGGCGTTTTTGGTGCGCAAGGACAACCCGAAGGGCATCCACACCTGGAACGATCTGGTGCGTGACGACGTGAAGCTGGTGTTCCCGAACCCGAAAACCTCCGGCAACGGCCGTTACACCTATCTGGCCGCCTGGGGCGCCGCCAGCCAGGCTGACGGCAACGATGCGGCCAAGACCCGCGCCTTCATGACCCGCTTCCTGAAAAACGTGCTGGTGTTCGATACCGGCGGCCGCGGCGCGACCACCACCTTCGTCGAGCGCGGTTTGGGCGACGTGCTGATCAGCTTCGAGTCCGAAGTGAACAACATCCGCAAGCAATACGGTGAAGACAAGTACGAAGTGATCGTGCCGCCGGTCGATATTCTGGCGGAGTTTCCTGTGGCCTGGGTCGACAAAAACGTAGAGCGCAACGGCACCGAGCAGGCGGCCAAAGCCTATCTGAACTACCTCTACAGCCCGGCGGCGCAGAAGGTGATCACCAGCTTCTACTACCGCGTCTATGACCAGAAAGCGATGGCGGCGGCGAAAGGGCAATTCCCGGACACCCAACTGTTCCGGGTGGAAGACCAGTTCGGCGGTTGGCCGCAGGTGATGAAAACTCACTTCGCCACCGGCGGCGAGTTGGATCAGCTGTTAGCGGCAGGGCGTAAGTAAATGTTGGCGTTGTCGTCCAGTAAACGGGTGCTGCCTGGATTTGGCCTCAGCCTCGGCAGCAGCCTGTTTTATACCTGTCTGATCCTGCTGCTGCCGCTCAGTGCGCTGGTGATGCAGCTGGCGCAGATGAGCCTGGCGCAATATTGGGAAGTGATTTCCAACCCGCAGGTGGTGGCGGCGTACAAAGTGACGCTGCTGGCCGCCGGCGTCGCCAGCCTGTTCAATGCGGTGTTCGGCATGCTGATGGCCTGGATCCTGACGCGCTACCGTTTTCCCGGCCGTTCGCTGCTGGACGGCCTGATCGATCTGCCGTTCGCGCTGCCGACGGCGGTGGCCGGCCTGACGCTGGCCGGTCTGTTTTCCACCACTGGCTGGTACGGTCAGTGGCTGGCGCACTTTGACATTAAGGTCACCTTCACCTGGCTTGGGATCGCGGTGGCGATGGCGTTCACCAGCCTGCCGTTTGTGGTGCGCACCGTGCAGCCGGTTTTGGAAGAGCTGGGGCCGGAATACGAAGAGGCGGCCGAGACGCTGGGCGCCACGCGCTGGCAGAGCTTTCGCCGCGTGGTGTTGCCTGAGGTGGCGCCAGCACTGCTGGCCGGCACCGCCATTTCCTTTACCCGCAGCCTGGGCGAGTTTGGCGCGGTGATTTTCATCGCCGGCAACATCGCCTGGAAGACGGAAGTGACCTCGCTGATGATTTTTGTGCGTTTGCAGGAGTTCGATTACCCGGCGGCCAGCGCCATCGCCTCGGTGATCCTGGCGGCGTCGCTGCTGCTGCTGTTCAGCATTAACGTCTTGCAAAGCCGCTTCGGCAGACGTTTGGGAGGAGGGCACTGATGGCTGATGTTTCCGCCTTCAACGGTGCCGAGCGCCCGCGCGTCAACTGGGGCAAGTGGACGTTGATCGCCATCGGCACGCTGTTTTCGGTGCTGCTGCTGGTGGTGCCGATGATATCGATTTTCGCCGAGGCCTTCTCCAAAGGGGTTGGCGCGATGTGGAGCAACTTGCTCGATCCGGACATGCTGCACGCCATCTGGCTGACGGTCTTGATCGCGCTGATCACCGTGCCGTTCAACCTGGTGTTCGGCACGTTGCTGGCGTGGCTGGTGACGCGTTTCACCTTCCCCGGCCGCCAGTTGCTGCTGACGTTGATCGATATCCCGTTCGCCGTCTCACCGGTGGTGGCGGGGCTGATTTATCTGTTGTTTTACGGCAGCAACGGCCTGCTGGGCGGCTGGCTGGACGCGCATAACATCCAGATCATGTTCTCCTGGCCGGGCATGGTGCTGGTGACCATCTTCGTCACCTGTCCTTTCGTGGTGCGCGAGCTGGTGCCGATGATGCTCAGCCAGGGCAGCCAGGAAGACGAGGCCGCCATTCTGCTGGGGGCGTCCGGTTGGCAGATGTTCCGCCGCGTGACGCTGCCCAACATTCGCTGGGCGCTGCTGTACGGCGTGGTGCTGACCAACGCGCGCGCCATCGGCGAGTTCGGCGCGGTGTCGGTGGTGTCCGGTTCGATTCGCGGCGAAACCTACAGCCTGCCGCTGCAGGTCGAGCTGTTGCAGCAGGATTACAACACCGTCGGGGCCTTTACCGCCGCCGCCCTGTTGACCCTGATGGCGATCGTTACCCTATTTTTGAAGAGCGCGCTGCAGTGGCGTCTGGAACGTCAAAACGCGCGTCTCGAGCGGGAGGAAAATCATGAGCATTGAGATTAACGGCATCAACAAGTACTTCGGTCGCACCAAGGTATTGAACGATATCTCGCTCGATATTGCTTCCGGCGAGATGGTGGCGCTGCTCGGGCCATCCGGCTCCGGCAAGACCACGCTGCTGCGCATCATCGCCGGGCTGGAAAGCCAGAGCGGCGGCAAGCTGGGCTTCCACGGTACCGACGTCAGCCACATGCATGCGCGCGACAGGCGCGTGGGCTTCGTATTTCAGCACTATGCGCTGTTCCGCCACATGACGGTGTTCGACAATATCGCCTTCGGCCTGACCGTGCTGCCGCGCCGCGAGCGGCCGAATGCCGCGGCGATTAAACAGAAAGTCACTCAGTTGCTGGACATGGTACAGCTTGGCCATTTAGCCAATCGCTACCCGTCGCAGCTGTCCGGCGGCCAGAAACAGCGCGTGGCGCTGGCGCGCGCCCTGGCGGTGGAACCGCAAATTCTGCTGCTGGACGAACCGTTCGGCGCGCTGGATGCGCAGGTGCGCAAAGAGCTGCGTCGTTGGCTGCGTCAGCTGCATGAAGAGCTGAAGTTCACCAGCGTGTTCGTCACCCACGATCAGGAAGAGGCGATGGAAGTGGCCGACCGCATCGTGGTGATGAGTCAGGGCAATATCGAACAGGTTGGCTCGCCGGAGGAGATTATGCGCGAGCCGGCCAGCCGCTTCGTGCTGGAGTTTATGGGGGAAGTGAACCGTCTGAACGGCGAAATTCGCGGCTCCCAGCTGTTCGTCGGCGCGCACCAGTGGCCGCTGTCGTTCCAGCCGATGCACCAGGGCAGCGTCGATCTGTTCCTGCGCCCGTGGGAAATGGAAGTGGCGACCGAGAGCAGCGAGCGCTGCCCACTGCCGGTTCAGGTGTTGGAAGTCAGCCCGCGCGGCCATTTCTGGCAGCTGACGGTGCAGCCGATCGGCTGGCATCAGGAACCGATCGGCGTGGTGTTGCCGGAAGGCAACGCCACGCCGGTGCGCGGCGGCCGTTATTACGTCGGCAGCCTCAATGCGCGGCTGTATGCCGGCGATCAACTGCTGCAACCTGTTGCGTTAGCCAAAAGCGCCTGATAGGTTTTAGCCAGTCCTTTTCTTTAAGGCAACCCCGGGGTTGCCTTTTTACTTTACGCACACCAACACACAGGCAAAGATCGTGACAACGCTCGAACAATGCATCGGTAATACCCCGCTGGTACAACTGCAACGGCTGGCCGCCCAGGCGGGCAGCGAGGTATGGGTCAAACTGGAAGGCAATAACCCGGCGGGATCGGTGAAGGATCGCGCCGCGTTGGCGATGATCCAGCAGGCGGAGCTGCGCGGGGAGATCAAGCCCGGCGACGTGCTGATCGAGGCTACCAGCGGCAACACCGGCATTGCACTGGCGATGATCGCTGCATTGAAAGGCTATGCGCTGAAGCTGCTGATGCCGGAGAACATGAGCCTGGAGCGGCAGGCGGCGATGCGCGCCTACGGTGCGGAACTGATCCTGGTCAGCCGTGAGCAGGGGATGGAAGGGGCGCGCGATCTGGCGCTGGAGATGCAGCGCCAAGGGCAGGGCAAGGTGCTGGATCAGTTTAACAATTTCGACAATCCCTATGCCCACTTCACCACCACCGGCCCGGAGATCTGGCGCCAGACCGAAGGGCGCATCACGCACTTCGTTTCCAGCATGGGCACCACCGGCACCATTACCGGCGTGGGCGGTTACCTGAAGAGCCAGAATCCGCAGGTGCAGATCATTGGCCTGCAGCCGGCGGAAGGCAGCAGCATCCCCGGCATTCGCCGTTGGGCGCCCGCTTACCTGCCGGGTATTTTCCGCCCGGAGCTGGTGGATCAGGTGTTGGATATCGAGCAGCGCGATGCCGAGCAGACCATGCGCCAGCTGGCGCAGCGTGAAGGCATTTTCTGCGGCGTCAGCTCCGGCGGTGCGGTGGCCGGCGCCCTGCGCGTTGCGGCGGCTAATCCCGGCAGCGTGGTGGTGGCGATCGTCTGCGATCGCGGCGACCGTTACCTCTCCACCGGCGTGTTCGACTGACCGTTCCTTCCCGGCGGCGCGTCCCGCCGGGAAACGCCTTCTCACCTCCCTGTTACAGACTGCCTGTCCGGCCCGCCGACGCGGCGGCTATCGCCTGCTCGCGCGCCAATCCCCTGACTGAAGTAGAGAAATCGCGCGACAGCGGCCACACTAACGGTGGCGAGACGCCAAGAGCGATGTGTAAGGATTGAGTAAAACCGGCTGCGGGCCGGCGGAATTGGCGGGAAAATAACGAAAATCGGTGAAGGAGCAAGACATGAAAATTTTACTGGTCGACGATGACCTGGAGCTTGGCACCATGCTGAGCGAGTACCTGACGGGCGAAGGTTTCGACGCCACGCTGGTGCTGACCGGCAAGGCGGGGGTAGAGGGCGCGCTGTCGGGCGATTATACCGCGATGATCCTCGACATCATGCTGCCGGACATGAGCGGCATCGACGTGCTGCGCGACGTGCGTAAAAAGAGCCGGCTGCCGATCATTATGCTGACCGCCAAAGGCGACAACATCGATCGGGTGATTGGCCTGGAGATGGGCGCCGACGATTACATGCCCAAACCGTGCTACCCGCGCGAATTGGTGGCGCGTCTGCGCGCGGTGCTGCGCCGTTTCGAAGAGCGGCCGCAAGAGGCGGACGACGAAGCCGCCATCAGCTTCGGCGAGCTGACGCTGAACCCTTCAACCCGCAGCAGCGAATGGCGCGGTAAGGCGTTTGATCTGACCGCTTCGGAATTCAATCTGTTGGAGCTGTTGCTGCGCGCGCCGGATCGCGTGGTATCGAAGGACGAACTGTCCGAGAAGGGGCTGGGGCGCCCGCGCGAGGCCTATGATCGCAGCGTGGACGTGCATATCAGCAATATCCGCCAGAAGCTGAGCGCGTTGGCCGGCAGTAAGCTCAGCATCGAGACGGTGCGCAGCATCGGCTATCGCATACGGTAACCAGACATGCGCGGAAGACTGTTCTGGAAAATTTTGCTCGGCTTTTGGCTGACCTTCCTCATTATGACGCAGGCCTTGTGGGTGGCGTTTTCTCTTTATGGCGATCGCTATGTGCCGCCGGAGAACGCCATGGCGCGGCGGGCGATCGGCCTGCAGCTGACCTCCGCCGCCACCCAGTTGCGCAGCGGCGGCATGCCGGCGCTGGAAGCCCTGATGCGCGACTGGCCGGAGGACGATCGGCGTCTGCTGTCCGTTACGCCGATGACCCAACCGCCGCCTGAGCCGGAAGAACCGCTGTTTGAAGGGCGACGGATGCCGAAAGCGATTTCCGCCTGGGTGCAGACCGGAGAAGGGCAGGGTTACTGGCTGAGTTATAACGTGCGCGGGCTGCGGGAAGAGTATCGGCCGGAGCGGCGTTCCCACGTCTTCAACATTCCAGCACCGATGTTGTGGGTCGGCGGGCTGGGCGGTTTGCTGTTCAGCGCCGTGCTGGCCTGGAACCTGACCCGGCCGATGCGTCAGCTGCGCGGCGGCCTGGATCGGGTGGCGCAGGGCGATCTCTCGGTGCGGCTGTACCCGACGATGCGGCGCCGCCATGACGAGCTGTCCGACGTGGCGCGCGATTTCGACACCATGGCCGAGCGGCTGGAACTGCTGGTCAGCGCCCGCGAGCAGCTGTTGCACGACGTCTCGCACGAGCTGCGTTCACCGCTGGCGCGCCTGCAGCTGGCGATCGGCCTGGCGCGACAGAATGCCGGCAACGTCGAAACCTCGCTCAAGCGCATCGAACACGAGTCGGGGCGGTTGGACAAAATGATCGGCGAACTGCTGGCGCTGTCGCGTACCGAACACAGCAGCCTGCCGGACGAAGAGTATTTCGATCTGTACGGCCTGGTTGACGCGGTGGTGAGCGATGCGCGCTACGAGGCGCAGGTGCCCGGCGTGGATATCGTGCTGCAGGCCGAGTCGGATGTGGAGTATACCGTCAAGGGCAATGCAGAGCTGATGCGGCGTGCGGTGGATAACGTCGTGCGCAATGCGCTGCGCTTTTCCAGCCACGGGCAGCGGGTGACAGTGGCGCTGTCGCGCGTCGACAATCAGTTTCAGATCGCCGTCAGCGATCAGGGGCCGGGCGTCGAGGAGGCGAAGCTGTCGAGCATCTTCGATCCTTTCGTACGCGTGAAATCGGCGCTGTCGGGCAAGGGCTACGGCCTGGGGCTGGCGATTACCCGCAAGGTGGTGCTGGCGCACGGCGGCCAGGTTGAGGCTCGCAACGGCGACAAAGAGGGGCTGATCATCACTCTGCGCGTGCCGCGCTGGTCGTCATGACGCAGCGAGATGGGGATACCCTGAAGGGATAAAAAAACGGCGCCGAGGGCGCCGTTTTTTACTGCTCATTCGCGATAACTTCGATTACTTCTTGATGCGGATGATCGGGGTTTCGCCAACGGTTACGCTGCCGGACAGTTTGATCAGCTCTTTGATCTCGTCCATGTTGGAGATAACGACCGGCGTCAGGGTCGACTTGGCTTTCTCTTCCAGCAGTGGCAGGTTGAACTCGATAACGACGTCGCCTTTCTTGACGCGCTGGCCTTCTTCGGCGATGCGTTTGAAGCCTTCGCCTTTCAGTTCTACGGTATCGATGCCGAAGTGGACGAACAGCTCAATGCCGCTGTCGGATTCGATAGAGAATGCATGGTTGGTTTCGAAAATCTTGCCGATGGTGCCGTCAACCGGAGCAACCATTTTGTTGCCGGCCGGTTTGATGGCGATACCGTCGCCAACGATTTTTTCAGCGAACACTACGTCCGGCACATCTTCGATATTGACGATTTCGCCAGAAAGGGGAGCGACGATCTCGATAGTGCCCGTGTCTTTCTTGTCATCAGAAACCAGAGATTTCAGTTTATCGAACAAACCCATGATCTTCTCCTAAGCATTAAATTGGGCGGCGTTCCAGTGTCGTGGAAGTTTAGCAGAGCGTTTTTTCTTCGATGAATTTATTGACGCAATTCATCAGGTCTTGTGCCGTTGGCTGTGCCAAGGCCTGCGCTGCCAACGCCTTCACATCTTCGAAATTCGTGTTACGAATAATTTTCTTGATGCGCGGGATTGAAATCGCACTCATGCTGAACTCATCCAGCCCCATGCCCAATAACAACAGTGTAGCACGCTCATCGCCAGCCAGTTCGCCGCACATGCCGGTCCACTTGCCTTCCGCGTGAGATGCATCAATAACCTGTTTGATCAGGCCAAGCACTGATGGGGACATCGGGTTATAGAGATGAGAAATCAGCTCGTTGCCGCGATCTACCGCCAGAGTATACTGGGTTAGATCGTTTGTCCCAATACTAAAGAAGTCGACTTCTTTCGCCAGGTGGTGAGCAATGACCGCCGCAGCCGGTGTTTCCACCATCACGCCCACTTCGATGCTCTCGTCAAACGCCTTGCCTTCTTCGCGCAGCTGCGCTTTCAGCGTCTCGATTTCGCCTTTCAGATCGCGCACTTCTTCCACGGAGATGATCATCGGGAACATGATGCGCAGTTTGCCGAACGCCGAGGCGCGCAGGATGGCGCGCAGCTGGGCGTGCAGGATTTCACGGCGGTCCATCGCGATGCGGATGGCGCGCCAGCCGAGGAACGGGTTCTCTTCCTTCGGCAGGTTCATGTACGGCAGGTCTTTGTCGCCGCCGATGTCCATGGTGCGGACGATCACCGCCTGCGAGCCCATGGCTTCCGCCACGGCTTTATAAGCCTGGAACTGCTCGTCTTCGGTCGGCAGCGAGTCGCGGTCCATGAACAGGAACTCGGTACGATACAGGCCGACGCCTTCCGCGCCGTTGCGCTCTGCACCTGCGACGTCGCGCACGGTGCCGATGTTGGCGCAGACTTCAACCTGATGGCCGTCCAGCGTAATCGCCGGCAGGTCCTTCAGCTTGGCCAGATCGTTTTTCTCGGTGATGTATTGGTTCTGGGCGGCTTTCAGCTGATCGATAACGTCAGCGGTCGGGTTAACGTAAATTTTGTTGTTAACCGCGTCCAGAATCAGGTAGTCGTCGTTTTTCACCTGCTTGGTCACGTCGCTGGTACCGACGATCGCCGGCAGCTCCAGGGAGCGCGCCATGATGGAGGTGTGGGAGGTACGGCCGCCGAGGTCGGTGATGAAGCCCAGCACTTTGTCCAGGTTCAGCTGAGCGGTCTCGGACGGGGTCAGATCGGTGGCCACCAGGATCACTTCGTCCTGAATGGAGCCCAGATCGACGATCGGCATGCCCAAGATGTTCTGCAGCAGGCGCTTGCCGATGTCGCGCACGTCGGCGGCGCGTTCTTTCAGGTATTCGTCGTCCAGCTCTTCCAGCGCTTTCGCCTGACCTTCGATCACGGTGTAGGCGGCGGCGTCTGCGGAGGCCAGATCGTCTTTGATTAGGGCTATGATTTCCTGCTCAAGCTCTTCGTCTTCCAGCAACATGATGTGGCCTTCGAAGATAGCTTCCTTCTCTTCGCCGAAGGTTTCGCCAGCTTTGGTCTTGATCGCTTCCAGCTGTTCGGACGCTTTCGCGCGGCCGGCCAGAAAACGCGAGACTTCCTGCTCTACTTGATCAGCAGAGATTTTCTTCCGGTTGATGACGATGTCGTCTTCTTTCAGCAAGAGAGCCTTACCAAAAGCGATGCCCGGTGATACTAAAATGCCTGAAATCATAACCCTACCTTACTCTTGACTGGTGTTAACTAAAAAGACGGGCCGATTACTCAAGCTCTGCCATCAGTTTTACCAAGTGCTCAACGGCTTTCTGCTCGTCTTCACCTTCAGCGGAGATGGTCACTACGGTCCCTTGAGTCAGCCCCAGAGTTTGCAGTTTGAACAGGCTTTTAGCGCTGGCGCTTTTGCCGTTGGAGGTCACGGTGATGTCAGACGTGAAGCCTTTGGCTTCTTTAACGAACTGAGCGGCAGGGCGAGTATGCAGACCATTCGGAGCGGTAATAGTAACTTCTTGCTGGAACATTGATGTTTCCCCAACTTATTGGATTAATGTTGTGGAGTTAAAGTTTAGCCCAGGGGGCTGACTTTAACTTGTCTGGTTATAGCGCCTGACTATGGACAGGGGCGAACGTTGATGCAACAGAAAACGACGCGTTAGGCACTTCAGATCAAAAAACTCGGCTTTAGACGTCGTTCCAATCCGCTCCCCATTATGCCCGATTCGCCGCGTCGGCGACAGATGAGTAAATCGATTCAGCCTTGACCGGGCTCGGAGAGTGATTAATTTTGCGCATCGAAATAATGCACCGTTAAATACTAAAGGCGACGAGCAAAAGCAATCTTGGACTGCTATAAAGTTTGATCCAGTCCACAAAAAAGCACCCCGTGGGGTGCTTTTTTAGCGATTTGTGCAGTGCCGGAATTACTGCTGCAATTCCTGCTCGGTGAACAGATCGGCGAACAGCGCGGTGCTGAGATAACGTTCGCCGGAAGAGGGTAGGATGACCACGATAGTCTTGTCGGCGAACGCCGGTTCTTCGGCCAGTTTCACCGCCGCCGCGACCGCTGCGCCGGAGGAGATGCCCGCCAGGATGCCTTCTTCGTCCATCAGGCGGCGCGCCATGCTGATGGCTTCGTCGTTGGAGACTTTCTCGACGCGATCCACCAGATCCAGATCGAGGTTGCCCGGAATGAAGCCGGCGCCGATGCCCTGGATCTTGTGCGGGCCCGGCTTCAGCTCTTCACCGGCCAGCGCCTGGCTGATGACCGGCGAGTCGGTCGGCTCTACCGCCACGGTGGTGATGGCTTTGCCTTTGGTGTTTTTGATGTAGCGGCTAACGCCGGTCAGCGTGCCGCCGGTGCCGACGCCGGAGATGAACACGTCGACTTCCCCGTCGGTGTCTTCCCAGATTTCCGGGCCGGTAGTTTTTTCATGGATGGCCGGGTTGGCCGGGTTGCTGAACTGTTGCAGGATCAGGTAACGGTTCGGATCGGTGGCGACGATCTCTTCCGCCTTGGCGATGGCGCCCTTCATGCCTTTCGCCCCTTCGGTCAGCACCAGGTTGGCGCCCAGCGCTTTGAGCAGCTTGCGGCGCTCGATGCTCATGGTTTCCGGCATGGTCAGCGTCAGCTTGTAACCGCGCGCGGCGGCGACGAAGGCCAGCGCGATGCCGGTGTTGCCGCTGGTCGGCTCCACCAGTTCCTTGCCGGCGGTCAGCACGCCGCGTTGTTCCGCATCCCAAATCATATTGGCACCGATGCGGCATTTGACGCTGAAGCTCGGGTTGCGTGATTCAACCTTGGCCAGAATGCGTCCGTTGCCGATACGGTTCAGACGAACCAGCGGCGTATGGCCGATTGTTAATGAGTTGTCTTCATATATCTTGCTCATAGCCCGTCCTTTAACTCTATGAAAATGTGGGGAACATCGAAAGCATACGCTAACAGTACCGGCAGGGAAGTAAAGAATTGGTATATCTATATGTTATTAGGAAATAAGTTTTAAGCACAATGATAAGGGCGCGAAATGCGCGCCCTGTCGAAAATTTCCGCGCTAGCGGCGGCAAAAAACGGCGGTTATCGGACGAATTGCGAGCGGTAGCGATCGACCCACATCGCGGTGGCGCCGCAGACGGCGACCGGCAGGATCACCAGATTGAGGATCGGGATCATGGTGAACAGGCTGACCAGCGCGCCGAACTGCAGGTTGTCGGTTTTGTGCTGGCGCAGTGCGCGGCGCATATCGGCAAAGCTCACCTTGTGGTTGTCGAACGGATAGTCGCAATACTGGATCGCCAGCATCCAGGCGCTGAACAGGAACCACAGCACCGGCGCCACCGTTTGACCGATGCCGGGCACGAAGTACAGCGCCAGCAGCAGCAGCGCGCGCGGCAGGTAATACATCAGCTTGCGCCATTCGCGCGCCATGATGCGCGGCAGATCTTTGGCGATGCCGAGCAGGCCGGTGTCCGGCAGCGGTTTGCCGGTCAGGCTGCCTTCGAGCTGTTCGGCCAGCAGGCCGCAGAACGGCGCGGCAATAAGATTGGTGAGGGTGCTGAACAGATAGCTGAACACCAGCAGCACCGAAATGACCGCCAGCGGCCACAGCAGGTAGCTCAACCATTGCAGCCAGTCGGGAACGTGGCTCATCATCGCCGGGATCCAGTCGCCGAGGCGGCTGAACAGCCACCAGAAAGCGGAACCCATCAGCAGCACGTTGACCAGCAACGGCAGAACCACATAGCGTTTAATCCCCGGGCGCGAAATCAGACGCCAGCCTTCGGCAAAATAGTGAATGCCGCTGGTCGATCGGGGAGAGGGCTGCGTATAGGACATATCTTAAGTTATCTCGTTGTCTGAACAGGCATCATTATCATATAGGGATGATTTTCCACTGGCTAGGGTAGGGTTGGCTGAAAAACCAGCAGAAAAAGGCAGTATAATCATCTTTATTGGCATAAAGTTCAGCACGGACTTGCACTTGTGTGCGCGGGCAAATAGAGTTAAAGAGTGAATGTTTGCCGCGGTGGCAATGTATTGGAACAACAGAGATAGCAATGATGCAGGATTTGCGTCTGATATTAATCGTTGTTGGCGCGATCGCCATAATAGCGCTGTTATTGCACGGTCTGTGGACCAGTCGCAAAGAACGGTCAGCGCTCTTCCGCGATCGCCCAGCCAAACGTTCCCAAAAGGAACGTGAACAAACTCCGATCGACGATCTCGAAGAAGGCGTCGGTGAGGTGCGCGTACGCGCCGCTCACCCGCAAGACGAGCCGTCATTCGGCCATTTCGATGCCGCACGCGAAGAACCCGTGGCCGCGCCGAAGCCCGCTCCGGCGGCTGCGCCTGCGCCCCGCGCCGTTCAGCCGGCTGCTCATCAGACGCCGCCTCCGCTGTCTCAGCGGCCGGAGTACGATGACATCCTGCTGAACAACTACGCGCCGGACGAAGAACCGGCCGAACCGCAGCAACCGCAACCGGCCGCGCGCCGTGAGCCGCGCGTCGACGATCTGCCGCATGAACATCAGGCGCCGCAGGGGGCTGAACCGGCATTCCACGCCGAGCCGGCCCCTGTGCAGCCCGCGCCGGAAGTGAAGCCGGCGCAGGAGCCTGCGCCACAGCCACAACAGCCGGCGGCTGCGCCAATTCAGGCCAAGCTGAAAGAGACCGTGCTGGTGCTGCACGTCGCGGCCCATCAGGGCGGCGTAATCGGCGGCGAAGTGCTGCTGCAGAGCGTGTTGCAGGCGGGCTTCCAGTTTGGCGAGATGGGCATCTTCCACCGCCATATCAGCCCGGCCGGCAGCGGCCCGGTGCTGTTCAGCCTGGCGAACATGGTCAAGCCGGGGTCGTTCGATCCTGACATGATGTCCGACTTCTCCACACCGGGCGTGTCGATGTTCATGATGGTGCCGTCTTACGGCGACGCCAATCAGAACTTCAAGCTGATGCTGCAGTCGGCACAGCGCATCGCCGACGACGTGGGCGGCGTGGTGCTGGACGACGAGCGTCGCATGATGACGCCGCAGAAGCTGGAAACCTACAAAGCGCGTATCCGTGAAGTGTTGGAAAACAACGTCTGACCGGATTGCCGCGCGCACTGAACATCCGTAACAACAAAGCCCCCGCTAGCCGGGGGTTTTTTATCTTTGATGGTGAGCCATGGAATCGATAATCCAACAAATCAATCAACTACGAGCCACACTGCGCCATCATGAATACCAGTATCATGTGCTGGATGCGCCGGAAGTGCCGGATGCGGAATATGACCGCCTGATGCGCGAGCTGCGCGAGCTGGAGAGCGAGCATCCGGAGCTGATCACCGCCGATTCGCCGACCCAGCGCGTGGGCGCGGCGCCGCTGGCGGCGTTCGACCAGGTGCGCCACGAAGTGCCGATGCTGTCGCTGGACAACGTGTTTGACGAAGAGAGCTTCCTGGCGTTTTACAAGCGCGTGCAGGACAGGCTCAAGAGCAGCGATCCGCTGACCTTCTGCTGCGAGCTGAAGCTGGACGGCCTGGCGGTCAGCCTGCTGTATGAAGACGGCGAGCTGGTGCGCGCGGCGACGCGCGGCGACGGCACCACCGGCGAGAACATCACTACCAACGTGCGCACCATTCGCGCCATCCCGCTGCGCCTGACCGGCGACAACATCCCGCGCCGGCTGGAAGTGCGTGGCGAAGTGTTCATGCCGCAGGCCGGTTTCGAACAGATGAACGAAGAGGCGCGGCGCAAAGACGGCAAGGTATTCGCCAACCCGCGCAACGCCGCCGCCGGCTCGCTGCGCCAGCTCGATCCGCGCATTACCGCCAAACGCCCGCTGACCTTCTTCTGCTATGGCGTTGGCCTGCTGGAAGGCGGCGAGCTGCCGCGCAGCCACTTTGAGCGCCTGATGCAGTTCAAGGCCTGGGGCCTGCCGGTCAGCGAGCGCGCCCAGCGCCGCACCGGCAGCGAGGAAGTGCTGGCGTTCTATCGCCAGGTTGAGCAGGACCGCGCGCAGCTAGGGTTCGACATCGACGGCGTGGTGATCAAGATTGACGATATCGATCTGCAGGAAACGCTGGGCTTTGTGGCGCGTGCGCCGCGTTGGGCGACGGCGTTCAAATTCCCGGCGCAGGAGCAGATCACCGTGGTGCGCGAAGTAGAGTTTCAGGTTGGCCGCACCGGCGCGATTACGCCGGTGGCGCGCCTTGAGCCGGTGCTGGTGGCCGGGGTGACCGTCAGCAACGCCACCTTGCACAACGCCGATGAAATTGAGCGGTTGGGGCTGCGCATCGGCGATACGGTGATCGTGCGCCGCGCCGGCGACGTGATCCCGCAGGTGGTGGGCGTGCTGGAAGACCGTCGGCCGCAGGATGCGCGCGAAGTGGTGTTCCCGCTGCACTGCCCGGTGTGCGGTTCCGACGTTGAGCGCGTGGAAGGCGAGGCCGTGGCGCGCTGCACCGGCGGTCTTATCTGCGGCGCGCAGCGCAAAGAGGCGTTAAAGCATTTCGTTTCCCGCCGCGCGCTGGACGTTGAAGGCATGGGCGACAAGATCATCGAGCAGCTGGTGGACAAGGAGTACGTGAAGAACCCGGCCGATCTGTTCCGGCTGTCCGCCGGCATTCTGACCGGCCTGGATCGCATGGGGCCGAAATCGGCGCAGAATCTGGTCAACGCGTTGGAGAAATCCAAGCAGACCACCTTCGCTCGTTTCCTGTATGCGCTCGGCATTCGCGAGGTCGGCGAAGCGACCGCCGCCAACCTGGCCGCGCATTTCGGATCGCTCGAGAAGCTGTTCGCCGCCGACATTGAGGCGCTGAAAGAGGTGCCGGACGTCGGCGAAGTGGTGGCCAAACACACCCGCAACTTCCTCGATGAAGCGCTCAATCAGCAGGTGATCAACGAGCTGGTGGGCGCCGAGATCGGCATCCGCTGGCCGGCGCCGGTGGTGGTGGTGGCGGAAGAGATAGACAGCCCGTTCGCCGGCAAAACCGTGGTGCTGACCGGCTCGCTGAGCCAGCTGTCGCGCGACGAGGCCAAAGATCGCCTGACGGCGCTGGGCGCCAAGGTCAGCGGCAGCGTGTCGAAGAAAACCGATCTGGTGATCGCCGGCGAGGCGGCCGGCTCCAAGCTGGCGAAGGCGCAGGAGCTGGGTATCGCCGTGATCGACGAAGCGGAAATGATCCGCCTGCTGGGTGAGTGATGGAAAAAGAAAACCTGCTGGAGATCGCCAATACCGTGATGCCGTTCGGCAAGTACCAGGGGCGGGTGCTGATCGATCTGCCCGAAGAGTACCTGCTGTGGTTCGCGCGCAAGGGCGAATTCCCCAAAGGCAAGCTCGGTATGCTGATGGAGATGACGCTGGCGATTAAAATCGAAGGGCTTGATCACCTGGTCAAGCCGCTGAAGAAAAGCTGATCTGACGGGCCTCGGCCCGTCTTTTTTTACCCGCGCGACGTCTGTGCGTTGGGCACCGCCTGCTGCGCCCGCTGCTTGCGCTGGTACCTTTTCGCCAACACTGCGCAGGTCATCAGCTGCACCTGATGAAACACCATCAGCGGCAGCACCATGATCCCCACCGTCGCCGCCGGGAACAGGATATTGGCCATCGGAATGCCGTTCGCCAGGCTTTTCTTCGAGCCGCAGAACACGATGGTGATCTCGTCCGCCTTGCTGAACCCCAGCCAACGTGCCATGTAAGTGTTCACCACCAGCACGATCGCCAGCAGCACGATGCTGCCGCCGACGATAAACGCCAGCGAACCAAGCCCTACCTGATGCCAGATGCCGTGCGTGACCGCCTCGCTGAAGGCGGCGTACACCACCAGCAGAATCGAGGTCTGGTCGGTTTTGCCGATCAGCGGGCGATGGCGTTCGATCCAGCCGCCGATCAGCGGCCGCAGCAGGTGGCCGGCGACGAACGGCACCAGCAGCTGCAGCACGATCGAGCCCACCTGCCGCAGGCTGCCGGTATCGCCGTGCACATTCATCAGCAGGCCGACCAGCAGCGGCGACACGAAGATCCCGAGCAGGCTGGAGGCGGAAGCGCTGCATACCGCCGCCGCGACGTTGCCGCCCGCCAGCGAGGTGAAGGCGATGGCCGATTGCACGGTGGCCGGCAGGATGCACAGGTAGATGAAACCGGCGTACAGCTCGGGGCTGACGTCGATCGGCGCCCACCAGGCGAACAGCATGCCCAGCGCCGGAAAAATGATGAAGGTGCTGAACATCACCCAAAGGTGCAGCCGCCAGTTATTGCTGCCGGCCAGGATGGCCTCGCGCGACAGCTTGGCGCCGTGCATGAAGAACAGCAGGGCGATGGCGGCGATGGTCAGGGCGTTGAGCCAGCCGACGAACTCGCCGCGCGCCGGCAGGAACGACGCCAGCAGTACGGTGGCGATCAGCGTCAGGGTAAAACGATCGGGCAGAAATCTCATGGCGGTGCGCTCAGGGTAGAAAATCGATGGGGCTATTCTCCCGCGCGGGGATATAATAATTAAATTGATTTATTTAATTCATATATGAATAAAACACATGAATTATTCACTCAAACAGCTGCGGGTGTTCGTCGCCATCGCCCGCCACGGCAGTTTCAGCCGCGCCGGTGAGGCGATCGGCCTGACGCAATCGGCGGTCAGCCACAGCGTGAAAGAGTTGGAAGCGGAGGTCGGCGTGCGCCTGCTGGATCGCACCACGCGTGAAGTGGTGTTGACCGATGCCGGCCTGCGGCTGGCCAACCGGGTCGAACGGTTGCTGGACGAGCTGCAGACCACTCTGCTGGATGTGCGCAGCTTTGGCGTACAGCGCAGCGGTACGGTGCGGGTGGCGACGAGCCAGACCATTTCCGCCCATCTGATGCCGCAGTGCATCGCCGCCGGCGAGTGCGAATACCCGGAGATCCGCATCATGCTGCGCGATCAGGCGCAGCAGCAGGTGCTGCACAGCGTGCGCAACGCGGAGGTGGATTTCGGCATCGTGGTCGATCCGGTGCAGGCGGTGGATCTGGAGTGCGAAGCGGTGCTGCATGAGCCGTTCCTGTTGCTGTGCCGCGACGATCATCCGTTCGCTGCGCAGCAGGCGGTGCATTGGTCGGCGCTGAACGGTTGCCGCCTGGTGTTGCAGGACTATGCGTCGGGCAGCCGACCGCTGATCGACAGTGCGCTGAGGCAGCAGGGCGTGGAGGCGCAGGTAGTGCAGGAAATCGGCCATCCGGCCACGCTGTTCCCGATGGTGGCGGAGGGGATCGGCATCAGCATCTTCCCGGCGTTGGCGTTGCCGCTGCCGGAAGGGGGGCGGCTCCGGGTGCGGCGGCTGGTGCCGGAGATCAACCGCGCACTGATGCTGGTGCGGCGCAAGAACCGCTCGCTGACGCCGGCGGCGGAGGCCATCTGGCAGGTGGCGCGTCAGCAGGCGGCGCTGCTGCACCAGCGCCGGCAGGAAAACGCGGCATATTGACTCAGATATAGACGTCCACCGCGTTGAGCGGCGTTGGGCGGTTTACGCCGTCGCCGGATTTCGCCGCGGCTTTTTCCATTTGCTCCTGCTGCTGCTTTTCCATTTCTTCTTTCTGGATGCGTGCGATCTCGGCCTGCAACATCTTGATCTGCGCTTCGATCAGCTGTTTCTGCTTTTCGATCTCTTTGGGATCGGCGTCGGAATCCTTCAGTTCCACCAGCTTTTGCTGCAGCGCCTGAATCTGCCGGTTCAGCGCCTTGATGCGGGCCGAGGCGCGGCTTTCGTTGAGGTTGACCGGTTCGTCATTGCCGTTGGCGCGTTCGTTTTTCTCCATCTTGCCGCCTTGCGGCTGGTTGTTGACCGGTTTGGCCATCAACAATTCGCCCTGATGGCCCGGCGCGCTGAACACGTTGCTGACGCCGGGAACGGTATTTTTGATCGGTACGATCATGGTGATGGTGGTCGACATGAATGCTCTCCCTGAGTCGGTATATCGCTGTTCAGGGTATCGGCAGCGGCGGCTAAATCTTTACCTGCCGCAGGCGCGGCCAACGCTGCAACCAGCCTTTGTCGAGCACGCGCTGGGCATAGGCCGCGCGATCGCCGTTTTTCGCGTTAAAGGTAATGGTGTCGTTGAACAGCGCCGCGAGCCCGAAAGGAGCGACCAGCGTGATGCTGTCGTCGGCGTTCAGGCGCGCGCCGATCGCCGTTTCCACTTCGGTCCAGAAGCTGATGGCCTCTTCGCTGTTGCGGTAGGGCGCGCGGCCGCTGCGCAGGTGCATGCGCGCCTGGTTCTTGACCGACCAAGGTCGCGGCAGCCACTGTTGCAGCCGCGCCTCCAGCATGCGATCGCGTTCGGCGTCCGCACGCTCCGCATCGAAGTGGATCACGTCGATATCGTTGAGCGGCGTGGGCTCCGTATAGCCATGGCGGCGATCCCACACCAGATTGCGCACAAAGCCGGCGCCGAGGCACCAGTCATTCAGGCCGAGCCGGCGCACGGTGCGCAGGGCGGCCATGCGTGCGTTATCTTGTTGCAGCCAGTCGATAATTTGCCGTTGCGGATCCATCACCCCTCCTGTTTTCGCGGCTACTGTAACCCGAAGCGGCAACGGGTGAAATGGGGGAAAGCGTGATGGCGGCGATCGCGTGCAAAATAATTTTCTTTTCCCACTGACTACACTTGGTGCAGGGCTTTTATCTCGTCACGCAGGGCAAGGGAGGGGGCTATGTTTCAGGCAACGGTGGGCCAACGCGGCTATCGCTTTGGCGATCTGCGGCAGCTGATGGCGAAAGCATCGCCGGCGCGTTCCGGCGATTATCTGGCGGAGGTGGCGGCGGAGAGCGCCGAAGAGCGCATGGCGGCGCGCATCGCGCTGGCGGATGTGCCGCTCAAGGCGTTCCTGCAGCAGGTGCTGGTGCCGTACGAACAGGACGAGGTGACGCGCCTGATTATCGACAGCCACGACGCCGCCGCCTTTGAGCCCATCTCGCACCTCACGGTCGGCGATTTTCGCGACTGGCTGCTGAGCGAGCAGGCGGACAGCGCCATGCTGGCGCAGGTGGCCGCCGGCATTACGCCGGAGATGGCGGCGGCGGTAAGCAAGATCATGCGCAATCAGGATCTGATCCTGGTGGCGAAGAAATGCCGGGTGGTGACGCGCTTTCGCAATACGATTGGCCTGCCGGGCCACCTCAGCGTGCGGCTGCAGCCCAATCACCCGACCGACAGCCTGCAAGGCATCGCCGCCAGCATGCTGGACGGTTTGCTGTACGGCAGCGGCGACGCGGTGGTCGGCATCAATCCGGCCAGCGACAGCCTGCCGCTGCTGGAAAAACTTAACTACATGCTGGACGATGTGATCCAGCGCTTCGCCATACCCACCCAATCCTGCGTGCTGACCCACGTGACCAACACGCTGCGGCTGATGGAGCGCGGCGCGCCGGTGGATCTGGTGTTTCAGTCGATCGCCGGTACCGAAGCGGCCAATCGCGGTTTCGGCATCAGTCTGGCGCTGCTGGCGGAAGCGCAGCAGGCGGCACTGAGCCTCAGGCGCGGCACGTTGGGCGATAACGTAATGTACTTCGAAACCGGGCAGGGCAGTTGCCTGTCGGCTAACGCGCATCACGGCGTCGATCAGCAGACCTGTGAGGCGCGCGCCTATGCGGTGGCGCGCCATTTCTCGCCGCTGCTGATCAATACCGTGGTGGGGTTTATCGGCCCCGAATACCTGTATGACGGCAAACAAATTATCCGCGCCGGGCTGGAGGATCATTTCTGCGGCAAGCTGCTCGGCCTGCCGCTGGGCTGCGACGTCTGCTACACCAACCATGCCGAAGCCGATCAGGACGACATGGACACGCTGCTGACGCTGTTGGCCGCCGCCGGGCTGACGTTCCTGATCGGCGTGCCGGGCGCGGACGACATCATGCTCAACTACCAAAGCACCTCGTTCCACGACGCGCTCTATATCCGCGAACTGCTGGGGCTGAAGCTCGCGCCGGAGTTCGCCGCCTGGCTGGCGGCGATGAACATCACCGACGAGCGCGGGCGGCTGCGCGACGCCGCCGCCAATCACCCGCTGTTGCTGGCGCTGCAGGGAGAACGCACATGAGCAAACCGGTTCACGTCAACAGTTGGGACTCGCTGCGCGCCTTTACCGACGCGCGCATCGCGTTGGGGCGCACCGGCGCCAGCCTGCCGACCGACGAGCTGCTGCGCTTCGGCCTGGCCCATGCCCAGGCGCGCGACGCGGTGCATCAGCCTTTCGACAGCGAACGGCTGGCGGCGGATCTGCACGATGCCGGTTGGCCCACGCTGGCGGTGCATAGCCAGGCCGTTGACCGCGCCGCCTATCTGCGCCGTCCGGATCTGGGGCGGCGATTGGCGCCGGACAGCCGCCGCCTGCTGCTCGGCGTGCCGCCGCGCCGGACCGATCTGCTGCTGGTGGTGGCGGATGGCCTTTCTTCCAAGGCGGTGCACCGCCAGGCATTGCCGCTGCTGCAGGCGCTGCGGCCCTATCTCGATACATTGGGGCTGGCGATCGCGCCGGTGGTGTTGGCGCATCAGGCGCGAGTGGCGCTGGGGGATGAGATCGGCGAGTGCCTGCAGGCCCGGGCGGTGGCGGTGCTGATCGGCGAACGGCCGGGGCTGTCGTCGCCGGACAGCCTGGGGGTTTATCTGACCTGGGAGCCGAACGCGCGCAGAAGGGACTCAGAGCGCAACTGCATCTCCAATGTGCGGCCGGAGGGGCTGGATTATCCGCAGGCGGCGTTCAAATTGGCCTGGCTGCTGGAACAGGCGTGCCGGCGGCGGCTGAGCGGCATCGAGCTGAAGGACGAGAGCGACAATCCGGCGCTGCACAACCGGGTGACACCGCTTTACCCCCAGCTGGGCGGCTGACCGAGGGTTTGCTGCAGCAGGGCGGTGAAGGCCGCCAGCCGGGCGGACACCTTCGCCATCGGGCGCAGCAGATAGATGCCTTGCTGCTCATGGCGCGGATCTTCGAGCATCTGAACCAGTTGCCCATTCTGCACGTCCGGTCCCACCACCCAGTTGGGCAGGAAGGCAATGCCTAGGCCGAGCAGCGCCGCCTGGCGCTGCGCGGTGAAGTCGTCGCAGCGCAGCGCCATGGTGCAGCGGCTCATCAGCGCCGCGTCGAGGATCTGCGCCCAGCAGGCCGGCTGCTGTTTGTGGTAGCGGGCGATCAGCCGATGCTGCGGCAACGCTTCCAGATCGCTCGGCAGGCCATAGCGGGCGACGTAGGCGGGGCTGGCGCACATCACCCAGCGTTGGGTGGCGATACGGCTGGCGTACAGCGCGCTGTCCTTCTGTTCGCCGATGCGGAGGGCGGCATCCAGCCGTTCCTGCGTCGGATCGGTCTGGCGTTCGGTCAGATCGAGATCGATAGACAGCTGCGGATAGCGTTCCGCCAGCGTCGGCAGCAGCGGCAGCACATAGGTTTTGCCGAAGGTCGGCAGGCAGCTGATTCGCAGCGTGCCCTGCGGCGTTTCGTTCAGCGCGTTCAGCTCGGCGTGAATGCCGGTAATGTCCGTCATCAGCGCGGCGGCGCGCGTCAGCAGCAGCTCGCCGGCGTCGGTCAGCAGCAGCCCACGGGTGGAGCGGACGAACAGCGTGGCGCCGAGCGCGCTTTCCAAGGCGTCGATATGGCGCACCAGCGAGGAGGGCACCATGCCCAGCCGGCGAGCGGCGGCGGAAAAGCTGCCCAGGCGGGCCACGTCGAGAAAGATGGGCAGATGTTCAACATAACGGGCGTCATTCATTTTTGCATTATATGCAAAAGCGTTTCTTATGAATACCCGCTTCTCTGTCGGCGGCGCTGCGGCTACTCTGGCTGCGGGTTGACGGCGGGCTTCAACGCCGCTGCATCCCGGCCGTATAGAGAGAAAACGCATAAACCTCGCGGCGCTTAGCACTAAATAACAGATGTTTTTCCCAGGCTGCATGAGCCGCCTGCGGAGTTGATTGTCGCTCCAACACCAGATTAACCGTTCAATTTGATATCCGACTCGGCATTAATGATTAGTGAGCCTTTACTTTCACACGTCATGCCGTGGGTTCTGGATATCGGCCGGCCAGCCGTGCCGGTTTTTTTGTCGCCTCAGGCTGAATCGTTCCAACTGATGAACGCGCCTTGGGGGGCATCTTGGCCCACCGTCGGTGGGTCTTTTGAACGCGCGGAATCGCGATCCCGCGCTGGTGGAGGAGTGAGTCATGAACGAAAAACACGGGTGTTCCTGTGCGCGCCATTTGGCGCAGGGTTTTGCCAGGCAGTCGATCAACGCCGGGGAGGGCGAAATCTATCAAATCTCGCTGATGAGCGCGCTCATCGACGGGGTCTACGAGGGTGAAACCACCATTGCCGAGTTGCTCAAACACGGTGATTTCGGCCTCGGCACCTTCAATCACCTGGACGGCGAACTGATCGCTTTCGACCAGGAAATACACCAGCTGCGCGCCGACGGCAGCGCCCGCCCAGCCGGTTTGCAACAGAAAACCCCTTTCGCCGTCGTCACCTTTTTCCAGCCCAGTATCAGCCAGCAGTTCGACCGGCCGATCACCAAGGCGCAGCTGCACCAATGCATCGATGAACAGGTCGCCTCGCCGAACCTGTTCTGCGCGGTGCGGGTCGACGGTGAGTTCAGCCACGTGGAAACCCGCACCGTGCCGCGTCAGGAACGGCCCTATCGCCCGATGCTGGAAGCGATAGAAGAGCAGCCGACCTTCTCGTTTCATCAACGGCGCGGCACGCTGGTTGGCTTCCGCTCGCCGGATTACATGCAGGGCATCGGCGTGGCCGGCTATCACGAACATTTCGTTACCGACGACCGCAGCGGCGGCGGCCACGTGCTGGATTACCAGCTCGATCACGGCCGCCTGCAGTTCGGCGTCATCACCCGTCTCAATCTTCAGTTGCCGCATGATGCGGATTTCTTGCGCGCCAACCTCTGCCCAGAGGATTTGGATCGCGCGATTCGTTCCGCCGAGGGCTAACCCCGGCGATCGTTTTCTTAGGAGGTGGAACCATGGCACAGGAAAAAACAGGCAATGACTGGCAATGCGGCGCCGATTTGGTGGTGAAAAATCTGGAAGCACAGGGCGTCAAACACGTTTTCGGCATTCCGGGCGCCAAGATCGACCGGGTGTTCGACTCGCTGGAGGACGCGCCATCGATTGAAACGGTGGTGGTGCGGCATGAGGCCAACGCGGCCTTTATGGCGGCGGCGGTCGGCCGCCTGACCGGCAAGGCCGGGGTGGCGCTGGTCACCTCCGGGCCGGGCAGCTCCAACCTGATCACCGGACTGGCCACCGCCACCTCAGAGGGGGACGCGGTAGTGGCCTTTGGCGGGGCGGTGAAGCGCGCCGACAGCCTGAAGCAGACACACCAGAGCATGGATACCGTCAGCATGTTCCGGCCGGTGACCAAGTATTGCGCCGAAGTGCACGCCGGTTCGGCGATTTCCGAGGTGATCGCCAACGCCTTCCGCCGCGCCGAGTTCGGCCGCCCGGGAGCCTCGTTCGTCAGCCTGCCGATGGATATCGTCAATGAACCGGTCAGCGCGCCGGTGTTGGCCGGCTGCCGTTTGCCGCGCATGGGGGCCGCGGCGGCGGACGACATCCAGGCGGCGGTGAAGCTGATCCGCCAGGCCAAATGCCCGGTATTGCTGCTCGGTTTGCAGGCCAGCCGGCCGGAGAACAGCGAGGCGGTGCGCCATCTGCTGTACCGCACCCACATGCCGGTGGTCGGCACCTATCAGGCGGCGGGGGTGATTGACGTCAACCACTTCGCCCGTTTCGCCGGCCGCGTTGGCCTGTTCAACAATCAGCCGGCCGATCAGCTGTTGCAGAAGGCCGATCTGGTGGTGAGCGTCGGCTATGATCCGATCGAATACGATCCCTGCATGTGGAACAGTCATGGGCGGCTGAAACTGGTGCACATCGACGTGCTGCCGGCGGATATCGACACCTGCTATCGGCCGGACGTCGAACTGGTGGGCAACATCAGCGCCACGCTGAACATGATGACCGAAACGTTCAATGAGGCGGTCTGCGTGCCGCCGGAGGTGGAGCTGATCCTCACCGATCTCGGCCGCCAGCGCACAGAACTGGCGGAGCGCGCCGCGCGCCGCGGCGGCATGCCGATCCACCCGCTGCGCATCGTCAAGGAGCTGCAGGACATCGTCAGCGACGACGTGACGCTGTGCGTGGACATGGGCAGTTTCCACATCTGGATCGCCCGCTATCTTTACAGCTTCCGCGCCCGCCAGCTGTTGATCTCCAACGGCCAGCAAACCATGGGGGTGGCGCTGCCGTGGGCCATCGGCGCGGCATTGGTGCGCCCCGGCGACAAGGTGGTGTCGATCTCTGGCGACGGCGGCTTCATGCAGTCGAGCATGGAGCTGGAGACCGCGGTGCGGCTGAAAAATAACATCGTGCACGTGATCTGGGTCGATAACGCTTACAACATGGTGGAGATGCAGGAAGTGAACAAATACCAGCGCAAATCCGGTGTGGAGTTTGGGCCGATTGACTTCAAGGCCTATGCGGAATCCTGCGGCGCGGTCGGTTTCGCCGTGCAGTCGGTGGACGATCTGCGGCCGATGCTGCGCAAGGCGATGGCGATCCAGGGGCCGGTGGTGGTGGCCATTCCGGTCGACTACGCCGACAACTATAAGCTGATGGCGCAGATGAACTTCAGCCAGATGATTTAATTTCATCATCGCGTGGTTTCACCGGGGCAGGCCGCTTGCGCGCCTGCCCGTTTTTATGCGCGGAATTTATCCTTTACATCGCTAACTGCATGATTTATTGCTATCCGTTGGGCTGTTTTTTCACCACTGGGGATAGCGCAATGAAAAGAAAAGCAATAACGATCGGGCTGCTGGCGTTGGCGATTGCCGGCGGCGCGCGGGCCAATACGCTGGTCTACTGTTCTGAAGGCTCGCCGGAAGGCTTCAACCCGCAGCTGTTCACCTCCGGCACCACGGTGGATGCCAGTTCGGCGGCGATCTACAACCGGCTGGTGGATTTCAAACCCGGCACCGTCGAGCTGCAACCCAGCCTGGCGGAAAGCTGGGAGGTCAGCGAAGACGGCAAGCGCTATACCTTCCACCTGCGCAAGGGCGTGGCATTCCAGAGCAATAAATATTTTACCCCCACCCGCGATTTCAACGCCGATGACGTCATCTTCTCGTTTATGCGCCAGAAGGACGCCAACAACCCGTATCACAAGGTCTCCAACGGCGCCTACACCAACTTCGAGTCGATGGAGTTCGGCACGCTGATTGACCGGATCGTCAAGGTGGATGACCACACCGTGCGCTTTGAGCTCTCCCGCGCCGAGGCGCCGTTCGTTGCCGATCTGGGCATGTACTTCGCCACCATTTTATCGGCGGAATATGCCGACGCGATGCTGAAGGCCGGCACGCCGCAGCGGGTGGACAACGATCCGATCGGCACCGGGCCGTTCCAGCTGGTGCAGTATCAGAAGGACGCAAAAATCCTCTACAAGGCGTTCGACCGCTATTGGGAAGGCAAACCGAAGATCGATCGGCTGGTGTTCTCGATCACGCCGGATGCGACGGTGCGTTACGCCAAACTGCAAAAGAACGAGTGCCAGGTGATGCCGTTCCCCAACCCGGCGGATCTGGCGCGCATGCGGCAGGACGGCAACCTGCAGGTGATGGAAAAATCCGGCCTGAATATCGGCTTCCTGGCGTTCAACACCCAGAAGAAGCCGTTGGATAACGTCAAGGTGCGCCAGGCGTTGGCGCTGGCTGTCAACAAGCCGGCGATCATCGACGCGGTGTTCCACGGCGCCGGTCAGCCGGCCAAGAATCTGCTGCCGCCGACCCAATGGGGCAGCAACGCGCAGCTTGAAGATTATCCGTATTCGCCGGAGCGGGCGAAGCAGCTGCTGCAGGAGGCCGGGCTGGGGCAGGGGTTCGATATCGATCTTTGGGCGATGCCGGTGCAGCGGCCCTATAACCCCAACGCCAAGCGCATGGCGGAGATGATCCAGGCCGACTGGGCCAAGATCGGCGTGCGCGCCAAAATCGTCACCTTCGAGTGGGGCGAGTATTTGCAGCGGATTAAAAACGGCGAGCACCAGACCGCGCTGATGGGCTGGACCACCGCCAACGGCGATCCGGACAACTTCTTCGGCCCGCTGTTCACCTGTGCTTCGCTCGGCGGCTCCAACTCGGCGAAATGGTGCTACAAACCGTTCGACCAGCTGATCCTGCAGGCGCGCGAGGATAACGATCACGCCAAACGGGTGGCGATGTATCAGCAGGCGCAGGTGGTGATGCACGATCAGATGCCGGCGCTGATGATCGCGCACTCGACCATCTTCGAACCGGTGCGCAAGGAAGTGAAAGGCTACGAGATAGACCCGTTCGGCAAACACATCTTCAAACAGGTGTCGCTGGAGAAGTAACCAAGAGGCCGGGTTAACCCGGCCTTTTTCATGCCTGCGGCGCGTCGCAGTGGTAGCGGCCGCGCGGGATCACCAGCGGCGTGTGGGACAGCGGATCGTCGATGATCATGCACGGCATGCCGAACACCCGCTCCACCAGTTCGGCGGTGATGATCTCCGCCGGTTTCCCTTCCGCCACGATCTTGCCGTCGCGCATGGCGATGATGTGGTCGGCATAGCGGCAGGCGTGGTTGAGATCGTGCAGCACCGCGATCAGGGTTTGACCGCGCTCGCGGTTGAGCTGGCGGAACAGATCCAGCAGCTCGATCTGGTGCGCGATGTCCAGATAGGTGGTCGGCTCATCCAGCAGCAGCAGCGGGGTTTGCTGCGCCAGCGCCATCGCCACCCAGACGCGCTGACGCTGCCCGCCGGACAGCTCGTCGACGCTGCGATCCGCCAGCTGGCTGACGTTGGTGGCCGCCATGGCGGCTTCCACCGCCTGTTTGTCGGCCTGCGTCCACTGTTTCAGCAGGCTTTGGTGCGGATAGCGGCCGCGCGACACCAGGTCCGCCACGGTGATGCTGTCCGGCGCGATCGAAGTTTGCGGCAGCAGCCCAAGCTCGCGCGCCAGCGCCTTGGTGGCGAAGCTGCTGATGTTCTTGCCGTCCAGCATCACCTCGCCGGCGCTGGGTTTCAGCAGGCGGCACAGGGCGCGCAACAGCGTCGATTTGCCGCAGGCGTTCGGCCCGACAATCACCGTGAAGGCGCCGTCGGGGATCGCCACGCTCAGATCGTCAGCGATGATTTTATTGTCGTAGCCCAGCTTCAGGTGCGAGGCGTGCAGGCGGTGGCTCATGGCATTATCACTCTTCATTATCTGCGGGCCTCTCGGATGAGCAGCCAAATCAGGTACAGGCCGCCGATGCAGACAGTCACAACCCCGACCGGCAGTTGGATCGGCGCGAAAAGATGTTGGGACACCACGTCGGCGCCGAGCAGCAACGCCGCGCCCATCAGCGCCGAGGAGGTCAGGGTGACCGAGGATTGGCCGGCGAGGCGACGGGCGATCTGCGGCGCCGCCAGCGCGATAAAGGAAATCGGCCCGGCGGTGGCGGTGACGGCGGCGGTGAGGGTAACGCCGAACAGCATCAGCCACAGCCGGCTGCCTTCGGCGTTGACGCCCAGCGCGCGCGCCGTGTCATCGCCCATTTCCAGCAGCTGCAGCCGTTTGCCCATCAGCAGCGCGGCCGCGGCCGCCAGCACGATAAACGCCGTGGCGGGCTGGGCTTTCTGCCAGGTCATGCCGTTGAGCGAACCGGCCTGCCACATGGCGGCGTCCATGGCGCGCTCGAGTGAGGCGGTGATGATCAGCCAGGTATTGGTGGAGACCAGCACCGCGCTGATGGCGATGCCGACGATGATCAGCCGGAAGCCGGCGATGCCTTGCCGCCAGGCCAGCAGATAGATGGCCAGCGCGGCGAGAATGCCGCCGGCCAGCGCGCCGCCGGCGATGTAGTAATAGCCGCCGTTGAACAGGGTGATGGCGATCAGCGCGCCGGTGTAAGCCCCCATGTTAAAGCCGATCACGTCCGGGCTGCCGAGCGGGTTGCGGATAATCGACTGGAAAATGGCGCCGCTCATGCCGAGCGCGGCGCCTAACAACAGCGCCATGGCGATGCGGGGCAAGCGCCATTGGGTGACCACGGTCACCAGATTTTTCGGCGCCTCGCCGCTGAGCGCGGCAAAGACTTGCTCCAGCGAGAGCTGCAGCGTGCCGTAGCACAGCGCGGCAACCGCCATCGCCAGGCATAACGCCAGCAGCGAAAGGTTGACCAACAGCAGGCGCAGCGGCACGCGCCAGTTGATGACGCCGTCCGGGCGGCCGATATGCAGCGTATGCGGCAGACTCATCACAAGCCCCCCAGCGTTTTCTTGCGGCGCACCAGCCAGATCAGTACCGGCGCGCCGATGAAGGCCGCCACGATGGAAACCCGCAGCTCACCGGCCGCCAGCAAGCGGCCGACCACGTCGGCGCACAGCAGTAAAATCGGCGCCAGCAGCATGGAGTAGGGCAGGATCCAGCGCTGGTCGGGGCCGACCCACCAACGGGCGATATGCGGCACCATCAGGCCGATGAAACTGATCGGGCCGACGGTGGCGGTCGCCGCGCCGCACAGCAGCGTGATGGCGATCACCGCGATCACCTGAGTCAGCACCACGCGCGCGCCGAGTGCGATAGCCAGATCTTCCCCCATGCCGATGGTATTCAGCGGCCGGGCGATGAGCAGCGTCAGCAGGCAGCCGAGCAAAATGGCGGGGGCGGTCACTGGCAGCGTGGCCAGCGTGCGGATATCCAGCGTGCCGGCCTGCCAGAAGCGCAGTTGGTCGAAGGTTTGCGGATCGATCAGCGACAGCCCGGTGGTGATGCCGAGCAGCACCGCGCCGATCGCCACGCCGGCCAGCGTCAGCCGCACCGGGTTGATGCGCCCGCCCGCCAGCGTGCCGATCAGGTAGACCAGCAGGGTGGTGAGGGCAGCGCCGGCAAAGGCGTAGGCCATGTAGCTTTCGGTGGTGGCGGCGCCGAAAAACATGATGCCGATGACCACGGCGAAGCTGGCGCCGGCGTTGATGCCGAGCACGCCGGGATCGGCCAGCGGGTTGCGCGTCAGCGCCTGAATCAGGGCACCGGCGGCGCCGAGCGCCATGCCGGCCAGGATGCCCGCCAGCGTACGGGGCACCCGGGCATTGAGAATGATGGTGCTGTCGGAACCGCTCGCGGCGCCCTGCAGGCTGAGCCAGACGGTATGGAAGGGGATGGCTTTGGAACCCAGCATCAGGCTGGCCATGATGCACAGCAGCAACAGCGCCAAACCGATACCGAACCCGGCGATGCGTTTGAAGCCACTGGCGTAAGCTGCGTGCGGTGCGGACGAAAGCGTCCGCTCAGTCGGAGTGGGTACGTTCACACCGGTAACTCCTGTATGATTTTTATTCTCATTGTTATTTGCGTTCATGCGGGGCAATAGTAGCACGAGTTTACGCCCGCATGCACCCGCCGGTTGGTGGCAAAGGTGCGTTGACGATGTTAATAACTATTGATATTTCAATTGATTGAATGTGAACGTTCGCCCCGCTTGCGGAAAGTGTCGGCAGGGGGCTGACCTGCCGACGGCGTGATTCAGGGCTTTTTGAACAACCGTTCGATTTGATTCAGCATGTTGGTGGCGCTGTAGTAATCGAGGCGGAAGGTGTCGTTGCCGACGGCGTAGACGTGCCGCTGTTCCACCGGCTCCAGATGTTTGAGGAACGGGTTGGTCAGCACCTCTTGCACTTTGCGCTCATTGGTGGCGAACAGGATCAGGGTTTTGCCATTCAGACCTTCGGCCATTTTTTCGCCGGAGATCTGGATGATGTCATGGCGTTTACCCATGCTGGTGTTGCCTTTGGCGCTTTCCGGCGGGGTGGCCAGCTGGAAGCCGAGCTGGGTCAGCAGTTTGCCCTGGGCGGAACCCGGCGTCCACAGCATGGCCTCGCGGCCGTTGTCGGCATACACCAGCGGAGTGGTGGGCTGCGGCGGCAGCGCGATCGCCTGTTTCACTTGCTCCACGCGCTGCTCGAAACGATCTTCCGCCTGTTTGGCGCCGGCTTCATGACCGGTGATCTCGCCGAGCTCGCTGGCCAGCTGTTGCCAGCTTTTGTCGCCATAGTCGAGCACCAGCGTCGGCGCAATGGCGGACAGCTGGTCATAAAGTTTCAACGCCGAATCACCGCCGGTCGCGGCGACGACGATCAAATCCGGCGCGGCGGCGGCGACGGCTTCGGCATTGGGCTCCACTTGGTACAGCCGCTCGACGTGGCGCTGTTTGGCCACCTCGCTCCACTGGGTAAAGAAACCTTGTTTATCGGCCACCAGCGGATTTGGACTGGTGGCGGCGCTGGCGACCACCGGGGCGTCGATAGCCAACAGCGTGCCGGTGATGGTGACGCTGGTGGACACGATGCGCTGCGGCGGTTTTTCCAGCGTGAATTTCCCTTTGACGCTGTCGATGGTGCGCGGCCAACTGCCGTCGGCTGCGGGGGCGGACGGTTTCTGCCCGTCGCTCTTGTCGTCCGGGCCGCAGCCGCTGAGCAGCAGGCTGGAAGTGGCGATAAATGCAATGAACAGCTGGCGTAAGGATAGGGTCATGAGCGGGCTCTTTCTTTCCTTGAACTAAGGCGTATCAATCCGGCGGCGGATTGGCTGCGTGGTGTATGCCGGCTAATTTACCATTCAAGCCGCCAAAATGATAACCATTCGTATCTCAGCGCGTGGTGAATACAGAAAGAATAAGGAGATAGGGGCAGTGAGTGAGGCAGAAACGAAAAAAGCGCCAAAAGGCGCTTTTTTCTGAATGGGTGGGTCGTGCAGGATTGATTCGGCCTGTGGCCTCACCCTGCGGGCAACGCTGCGCGTTGTCGTATCGCTGCGCGATGCTCGAACCTCTACGGTTCTTCATCCTGCACGACTCGGTAAACTATGCCTGCGAGAAGATGAAGTCAGAGGTGGGTGGCGCAGAAACGAAAAAAGCGCCAAAAGGCGCTTTTTTCTGAATTGGTGGGTCGTGCAGGATTCGAACCTGCGACCAATTGATTAAAAGTCAACTGCTCTACCAACTGAGCTAACGACCCGCAGTGTGGTGGGTGATGACGGGCTCGAACCGCCGACCCCCTCCGTGTAAAGGAGATGCTCTACCAACTGAGCTAATCGCCCCGTCTTGTTGGAGTCGCATTATAGGGATAGTTCAAAGTGAGTCAACGGTTTTTAAAATGATTTCAATCGTTCGCCGCAAATTTAGGCAGGGCGCGATAATAATCGCCAGCAGCGCCGATTCTTTGCGCGATGCTATGCGAAACTCGCCGCAAAACGCGCGAAATCGACCGGTGCAATATCGTGTCGGCGTTGAGGAATTAGCGCGTGGTGATACAATGTCGTCCACTCTTTTTTCAATTCCGAGCAATCGTCGGCAACCGCCGACACGCGTTGCGTAATAAGGCAGTGAACCCAATGAAAATCAAAACCCGTTTTGCACCGAGCCCGACCGGCTATCTTCACGTCGGCGGCGCGCGTACCGCACTTTATTCCTGGTTGTTCAGCCGCCATGCGGGCGGTGAGTTCGTTCTGCGTATCGAAGATACCGATCTGGAACGCTCTACCCAGGACGCGATCGACGCAATTATGGATGGCATGAACTGGTTGAACCTGGATTGGGATGAAGGCCCGTACTTCCAGACCAAGCGTTTCGATCGCTACAACGCGGTCATCGACGAAATGCTGGAGCAGGGCACCGCCTATAAATGCTATTGCTCCAGGGAACGCCTGGAAGCGCTGCGCGAGAAGCAGATGGAAAACGGCGAGAAGCCGCGTTACGACGGCCACTGCCGCGACAGCCAGTGCAGCCACACCGACGACGAGCCGCACGTGGTGCGCTTCCGCAACCCGCAGGAAGGGTCGGTGATCTTCGACGACAAAATTCGCGGCCCGATCGAATTCAGCAACCAGGAGCTGGACGATCTGATCATCCGCCGCACCGACGGTTCGCCAACCTATAACTTCTGCGTCGTTGTCGATGACTGGGACATGGAAATCACCCACGTGATCCGCGGTGAAGACCACATCAACAACACCCCGCGCCAGATCAACATTCTCAAAGCGCTGGGCGCGCCGGTGCCGGAATACGCGCACGTGTCGATGATCCTCGGCGACGACGGTAAAAAGCTGTCCAAACGTCACGGCGCCGTGGGCGTGATGCAGTACCGCGACGACGGCTATCTGCCGCAGGCGCTGCTGAACTACCTGGTGCGTCTGGGCTGGTCCCACGGCGATCAGGAGATCTTCTCCATCGACGAGATGAAAGAGTTCTTCACGCTGGAAGCGATCAACAAATCCGCCAGCGCCTTCAACACCGAGAAGCTGCAGTGGCTGAACCACCACTACATTAACCATATGCCGGCGGAAGAAGTGGCGGTGCATCTGGCATGGCACGTTGAGCAACTGGGCATTGAAACCCGCAACGGGCCGGAACTGAAGGATATTGTCAAGCTGCTGGGCGAGCGCTGCAAGACGCTGAAAGAGATGGCGGAGTCCTGCCGTTACTTCTACGAAGACTTCAGCGAGTTCGACGCCGATGCCGCCAAGAAGCACCTGCGTCCGGTCGCGCGTCAGCCGCTGGAAGCGGTGCGCGCCAAGCTGGCCGCCATCACCGTCTGGACGCCGGAAAACGTGCACGACGCCATTCAGGGCACGGCGGATGAGCTGGGCGTCGGCATGGGCAAAGTCGGCATGCCGCTGCGCGTGGCGGTGACCGGCGCCGGCCAGTCGCCGGGCATGGACGTGACCGTGCATGCGATCGGCCAGAAGCGTTCGCTGCAGCGCATCGATATGGCGCTGGCTTACATCGCCGAGCGCGAAGCGCAAGCCTGATTCGCTGCTACGCCATAAAGAAAAAGCCCCGAGGAGCAATCCCGGGGCTTTTTTCATGGCGGTTGTCAGGCGTGTTCGCTGGTCGGTAAACCGGGGCGATAGGCGAGGAAATACATCAGCCCGACAAAGCCGGCGCCGCCCAGCGCATTGCCGAGAAATACCGCGACGAAATTAGGCAGATACTGCTCCCAGCCCATGCCGCCGGCAAAGATGGCCGCCGGGATGATGAACATGTTCGCCACCACGTGCTGGAAGCCGATGGCGACAAAAGCCATGACCGGGAACCACATGCCGATCACTTTGCCCGGCACATCTTTGCTGGCGAAGGCTAACCACACCGCCAGGCACACCAGCCAGTTGCAGCCGACGCCGGAGATGAAGGCGTGAAGGAAGTCCGCATCCACTTTGGCCTGCGCGATCGCCAGCGTCTTATGTAAAAACGCGCCTTCGGTCAGGCCCAGCAGGTGGCCGAAGAAGTAGGCGACGGCTACGCTGCCGGCGAAGTTGGCCAGGGTGACCCAAAACCAGTTGCGCAGCACGGCGATGGCGGGAATTTCACGGGCGAACCAGGCCATTGGCAAGGTCATCATGTTGCCGGTCAGCAGTTCGCCGCCGGCCAGAATGGTCAGGATCAGGCCGATCGGGAACACCGCTGCGCCCAACAGCGCGCCGAAAGAGCCCCATTCGGCCGGCAGGGTGCCGATGACGTGAATATCCAGCAGGAAGCCGGTGGCGATAAAGGCGCCGGCGAGAAAGCCCAGAATCAGCAGATTAGCGAGCGGGGCGCGGCTTTTGTTTACCCCGGCCTGAACGGCGAGGGCGGCGATTTCTTTTGGTGAATGCAAAGACATGACGGACTCGGTTTATAGTAATGAAGTTTATGGCGCGGGCAGTCTATGCCGCTCGGGAGTCCGACTCAAGCGCATTTCGCTAACATTCCGTTAATTAAAAATCAACGTGATATGCAGGGTCTTTCGCCATTTTGAGATGTAGCGCGCAAAATGGATGAACTCTGCGCAAAGTGATGATTTTTTGGCGCCAAAGATGCTGATTTGGCGGCTTTTTCAACGCTTGATTCAGTAATTCAATTTAGCCGTTGACAGCTTTGAGCGGGTTTCATATTATGCGCCCCGTTCACAGCACAAAGTGATTGTGGAACGGGGCTATAGCTCAGCTGGGAGAGCGCTTGCATGGCATGCAAGAGGTCGACGGTTCGATCCCGTCTAGCTCCACCACCATTTAAAAAGCCGACCTTAGGGTCGGCTTTTTGCTTTGTGTCATTTAACCTTCGCCGAATGCCGGCCAATAAAAAAGGCGCCCGCAGGCGCCTTGTTATCGCAGTTGGTTCGAGGCTTAGCCCAGCACCAGACCCGCGATGGAAGCGGACAGGATGCTGACCAGCGTAGAGCCGTACACCAGCTTCAGGCCAAAGCGTGACACCACGTTGCCCTGGTGTTCGTTCAGGCCCTTGATCGCACCGGCCACGATGCCGATGGAAGAGAAGTTGGCGAAGGACACCAGGAACACCGACAGGATCCCCAGGCTGCGCGGCGACAGCTCGGCAGAGACTTTCTGCAGTTCCATCATGGCCACGAATTCGTTGGAAACCAGCTTGGTGGCCATGATGCTGCCAACCTGCAGGGCTTCGTGCTTAGGAATGCCCATGATCCAGGCGAACGGATAGAAGAAGTAACCGAGGATTTCCTGGAAGCTCAGGCCGAAAATGGCGCTGAACACACCGTTGAGCGCGGCGATCAGGGCGATGAAGCCAATCAGCATCGCGGCGACGATAATCGCTACTTTGAAGCCCGCCAGGATGTATTCACCCAGCATTTCAAAGAAGCTCTGGCCTTCGTGCAGGTTGCCGAGGTGCAGCTCTTCTTCTTTATTGGTGTCGTACGGGTTGACCAGCGACAGCACGATAAAGGTGCTGAACATGTTCAATACCAGCGCCGCCACCACGAATTTGGCATCCAGCATGGTCATATAGGCGCCGACGATGGACATGGAAACCGTAGACATCGCGGTCGCCGCCATGGTGTACATGCGCTTTTCCGACATCTTGCCCAGGATATCCTTGTAGGCGATGAAGTTTTCGGATTGCCCCAGGATCAGCGAGCTGACAGCGTTAAACGACTCCAGCTTGCCCATGCCGTTCACTTTCGACAGCACGGTGCCGATAATGCGGATGATGAACGGCAGCACCTTGATGTACTGCAGAATACCGATCAGCGCCGAAATGAAGACGATCGGGCACAGCACCTTCAGGAAGAAGAACGCCAGGCCTTTGTCGCCCATACCGCCGAACACGAAATCAGTCCCTTGTCCCGCAAACCCGAGCAGTTTGTCAAACAGCGCGGCGAATCCTTTTACGAAGCCCAAACCCGCTTCCGAATGCAGGAAAAAGTAGGCCAGCAGTACTTCGATAACCAGTAGTTGAATAACATAGCGAATGCGGATGCTTTTACGATCGCGGCACACCAACAGGGCCAGGATCGCTACCACCACTATCGCCAACGCAAAGTGCGCAATATGGGACATGTTTGCTCCAAATTTGAGGCAGGCTGAATTTCGGCTGTCATTTTATGTAACGCTACGTTTAAAAACGAGACTTCTATTGCAAATATGGAAAATCATAGTGGGAGTTCTCCTAAAGTGTTGCGCAAAAGCATAAAAAATCAAGATGTTAAAGCAGCAATAGGAAATTCGTATTCTTGTGCTAACCTGTCTTTCAGGGGTATTGCAGCCAAAATCCCATCAGAAAAGCACGGAAATCGGCAAGCTCCGCGCTGAACCCTTCGATAAAACCGTTAATGTTGGCTATTACAGAGATAAGTTTTACCGCTCTAAATGCGCTTGATAATTATTATCATTTATATAGAGTGGAGATAAACGTAATTTCAGTAAGGGTTCAACATATGCTGAACAGTCGCGTGGTTGAAACCACCTCCGGTCGCTCCGCCAGAAAAATTAAACTCTCGCTCATGGGGCCCGCCTTCATCGCCGCTATCGGCTATATCGATCCCGGCAACTTCGCCACCAACATCCAGGCCGGCGCCTCATTCGGCTACAGCCTGCTGTGGGTGGTGGTTTGGGCCAACGTGATGGCGATGCTGATCCAGCTGTTGTCCGCCAAGCTGGGCATCGCCACCGGGAAAAATCTGGCCGAGCATATTCGCGATCGCTTTCCGCGGCCGGCGGTGTGGGCCTATTGGGTACAGGCGGAGATCATCGCCATGGCGACCGATCTGGCTGAGTTTATCGGCGCGGCGATCGGTTTCAAGCTGCTGCTCGGTGTCTCTCTGTTGCAGGGCGCAGTGCTGACCGGCATCGCCACCTTTTTAATTCTGATGCTGCAAAAACGCGGGCAAAAGCCGCTGGAATGGGTGATCGGCGGCCTGCTGCTGTTCGTCGCCGCCGCTTACATCGTCGAGCTGGCGTTTTCCCAGCCGCAGCTTGCGCCGCTGCTGAAAGGCATGGCGTTGCCCGATTTGCCTAATGGCGATGCGGTATTCCTGGCCGCCGGGGTATTGGGTGCCACCATCATGCCGCACGTGATCTATCTGCATTCGTCGCTCACCCAAGTCGGCGGTGAGCACGATAAGGCGGAGCGCTATGCCGCCACCAAAGTCGACGTCGCCGTCGCCATGACCATCGCCGGTTTCGTCAACCTGGCGATGATGGCCACTGCCGCCGCCGCGTTTCATTTCAGAGGCCACAGCGGCATCGCCGATCTCGACGTGGCCTATCTGACGCTGCAACCGCTGCTCGGGCAAGCCGCCGCCACCGTGTTTGGCCTGAGCCTGGTGGCCGCCGGTCTTTCTTCCACCGTGGTGGGCACGCTGGCGGGGCAGGTGGTGATGCAAGGGTTCGTGCATTTCCATATCCCGCTGTGGCTGCGCCGCGCGGTGACCATGCTGCCGTCGTTTATCGTCATCATGCTGGGAATGGACGCCACGCGCATTCTGGTGCTGAGCCAGGTACTGCTCAGCTTCGGCATTGCGCTGGCGCTGGTGCCGCTGCTGGCTTTCACCGGTAATCGGGCGCTGATGGGGGAAATGGTCAACGGCCCGCTGGTGCAAAACCTGGGCAAGCTGATCGTACTGGTGGTGGTGGGATTGAACGGCTACCTGCTGATCGGCAGCGTGCTGTAGGCAAAAAAACGCGGGCCGGCATTACGCCGGCCCGTCGTCGTTAATCGCGGTCGTCATCGCCGTGGCGGCGCCAGCGATCGCGGTCATGATCGTGGTGGTGCTTTTTCTCTTTCTTCCAATGGTGCTTATCGTAATGCTTGTCGTATTTACGATAGCGTCCTTCATGATAGTAATAGTGTTTGCGCCAGTAGTCGCGGTCGCGCCAGCGATAGCCGTCCCAGTAGTAACCGCGACGGCTGCGGTCGCCGAGATAGCGCCCCTGATGGCCTTGCCACCAGTCGCGATCGCGCCAGTCGTAACCGTCCCAGTAACGGCCGCGATTGTCCTGATCGCCGATGCGCAATGAAACGCCCGGCATCAGATCGATGCTAATCCCTTCGGCGTGCGCCTGCTGTGCGGCGGGCAGTACCGTCGCCGCCAAGATGGCGGCCAAGAGCAGAGGTTTAAACATGGCTTCTCCTTCCCGCTTGCGCGGCCTGGCCGTTGATCACTTTATGAAGCGCGTTCATCAGTTTAAAAAACGGCCTTATCGTTATTTTTACTGCAATATCGGCATCATAGCGCCGGCGCATGGGGTTGAATCTGAGAGCCACTCTGAAAAGGGCGCCGGAGGCCGAGATTTGAGATTTTTCTGGGGCATCGTCGCTCAATTGAGCGGCGGGATTTGTAAGCGATTACAATAAAATGTTCTCGATCTGCGCAAGCTCTTCTTCAGTGAAGTGACGATTGGCCAGCATGCCCACCGCGTCTTCTATCTGCGCAGTCTTGCTGGCGCCGATCAGCACCGAGGTAACGCGATCGCCGCGCAGCACCCAGGCCAGCGCCATCTGCGACAGCTTCTGCCCGCGTTGCCGCGCCAGCGCATCGAGGCGGCGCACCTTGTCCAGTCGGTCGGCGGTCAGCTGTTCCGGCTGCAGGAAACGGCTGCTGCTGGCGGCGCGGGAATCTTGCGGGACGCCGTGCAGATAACGATCGGTCAGCAGGCCGCCCGCCAGCGGGGAGAAGGCGATCGCGCCGACGCCATGTTCTTCCAGCGTATCCAGCAACGCTGTCTCCGGCCCGCGTTCCAACATCGAATACTTCGGTTGGTGGATCACGCACGGCGTGCCGAGCTGCTGCAGAATGGCGAAGGCCTGTCGCGCGCGCTCGGCCGGGTAGTTGGACAGGCCGACATACAGCGCTTTGCCCTGGCGCACCAGCAGATCCAGCGCCGCCATGGTTTCTTCCAGCGGCGTGTCCGGATCCGGCCGATGATGATAAAAGATATCCACATACTCCAACCCCATGCGCCTCAGGCTCTGATCGAGGCTGGCGACCAGGTACTTTTTCGAGCCCCAATCACCGTAGGGGCCGGGCCACATGGTGTAACCGGCTTTAGAGGAGACGATCAGCTCATCGCGCCAGGCCTGCAGATCGGCGTTGAGAATGCGGCCAAAGTTCTCCTCGGCGGCGCCGGGCGGCGGGCCGTAGTTATTGGCCAGATCGAAATGGGTAATGCCGCGATCGAAGGCGCAGCGGATCAGGGTGCGGGCGTTGTCGTACAGCGTGGCGTCGCCAAAGTTGTGCCATAGCCCGAGCGAGACGGCGGGCAGCTTCAATCCGCTGCGGCCGCAGCGCCGGTATTCCATATCTTGATAACGCGAGGGGGAGGCTGGGTAGGACATCGTGATCCTTTGTCGGCAAAGAAGTGGCGTGTTTTGAGTGTATGCGTTTTCACAGCGTGCCGCCGAGGGGGCGATCACAAGGCCGGCATGTAACGCCAGGTTGCCGCTCGACACGGAAAGTGCTGTTCGAAAATTAACCAGCACCTTCGATACTTAAAGATAATCGCTTCAGCTGCAGACAGGTGATGATCATGACTCAGATCTACACGGTGGCCGATTATCTGCTCGACCGTCTGGCCCAGATTGGCATCCGCCACGTCTTCGGCGTGCCGGGGGATTACAACCTGCAATTCCTCGATCACGTCATCGCTCATCCGCAAATCACCTGGGTAGGCTGCGCCAACGAACTGAACGCCGCCTACGCCGCCGACGGCTATGCGCGTTGCAAACCGGCCGCGGCGCTGCTCACCACCTTCGGCGTCGGGGAGCTGAGCGCGCTGAACGGCGTGGCCGGCAGTTATGCCGAATACCTGCCGGTGATCCACGTGGTGGGCACTCCGGCGCAGCGTGCCCAGCGCGCCGGCGATTTGCTGCACCATTCGCTGGGCGATGGCGACTTCACTCACTTTGCGCGGATAGCCAAAGAAGTCAGCGTCGCACAGGCCAACCTGACCGCCGACAACGCCGCCAGGGAGATTGACCGCCTGATCGACGCCGCCTTGCTGGAGCATCGCCCGGTTTACCTGATGTTGCCCAGCGACGTCGCGCAGGCGCCGCTGCCGGCCAAACCGGCGCCGCTGATGCTGCGCCAGGCCAGGCTGTCGCGGAGCGCATTGCAGGCGTTTATCGCCGCAGCGCGTGAAAAGCTGCAATCGTCGCGGCGGGTGTCGCTGCTGGCGGACTTCCTGGCCGATCGCTTCGGCGCCGAAGCGGCGCTGGACGAGTGGCTGCAGGAGGTCGATATGCCGCATGCGACGCTGTTGCTCGGCAAGGGCCTGCTGGACGAGAATCGCGCCGGTTTTGTCGGTACCTACTGCGGCGGCGCCAGCGATCCGGCGGTGAAACAATTGATCGAAAACGCGGATGTGGTGATCAACGTCGGCGTACGCTTGACCGACACCATTACCGCGGGGTTCACGCATCACCTGCCGGTGGAAAAATGCATCGATATTCAACCGTTCGAAGCCTGGGTCGGGCGGCAGCGCTTTAGCCGCATTCCGATGCGCGAGGCGGTGCAGGCATTGCACCGCCTGAGCCTGTCGCTGGCGTCGCGTTGGCCATTGCCGCCGATCGTCCGCCCGGCGCTGCCGGAAGGCGATGGGGAAGGGCTGGATCAGCACGCCTTCTGGCGGCAAGTACAGGATTTCCTGCGGCCGGGGGATATCGTGCTGGCCGATCAGGGTACCGCCTGTTTCGGCGCGGCGGCGCTGACGTTGCCGCGTGGCTGCCGCCTGATCGTGCAGTCGCTCTGGGGATCGATCGGCTATACCCTGCCGGCGACGTTCGGCGTGCAGACCGCCGAACCGCAGCGCCGGGCAGTATTGCTGATCGGCGACGGCGCCGCGCAGTTAACCGTGCAGGAACTGGGATCGATGCTGCGCGACGGGCTTAAACCGGTGATCTTCGTGTTGAACAATCAGGGGTATACCGTTGAGCGCGCGATCCACGGGCCGGAGCAAAGTTATAACGACATCGCGCGCTGGAACTGGACGCAGTTGCCGACGGCGTTGGCCGGTGATCGGCCGGTGAAGGCGTTGCGGGTCAGCGATCCGGACGGATTGCGTCAGGCGCTGCGCGAGGTAGCGGGCGACGAGCGGCTGGCCTTCATCGAAGTGATGCTGCCGAAGATGGACATTCCGGAACTCCTCGATACCGTCTCTCGCGCCATTCAGGCGCGCAACGCCGCCGCTTAAGGCAGGGTGTCGCCCAGCAGGCGCTCCAGCATCCAGAACCCCGCCGGGCCCGGCGGGGTCAGTTTGGACCAGACCGCATCCACCGAAATCAGTTTGGGCCAGCCGCGCGGCCGCAGTTGGGTGAGTCTGCCGTGGCCGTATTGCTGCACCAGCCAGTGCGGCAACACCGCCCAACCGAATCCCTGTTCCGCCATTTCCAGCAACAGCAGATAGCTGGGCGCCGACCACACCAGCCCGCCTTGTCTGGCCGCCTCGGCGCCGGTGTAGGTATTCAGGATCAACTGGCGGGTGCTGGACAATTGCTCCGGCGTCGGCGCAGCGACCTGCGCCAGCGGATGCTGATGGGCGACGAACAGCCCCATTTCGGTCTGCTCAGGCAGCCGGGAGAAGGCGATATCCGGCGGATAACTTTTTTGCACTTCCACCATGCCCAAGTGCGCGCGGCCGCTTTGCAGCAGATCGATAACGTCGCCTTCCTCAGCGATCATCCATTCCAGCTCAATCTCCGGGTAGCGCTGTTCGAACAGTTGCATCAACCGATCGTGATGCTTGGGCTGGTAGGTATCGGAAAACACCATGCTCAGGCGCGGTTCAACCTCGCCCGCCAACTGAATGCTCAGGGCGTCGAGGCGTTCGCTGGCGGCCAGGATCGCCTGCACATGTCCCAGCACTTTGCGGCCGGCAGCGGTGAGCACCGGCTGGCGCGCGCCGCGATCGAACAGGTTCAGCGCCAGGTCCGCCTCCAGATTGGCGATGGCGGTGCTGATGGTGGATTGGCTTTTGCGCAATTTGCGCGCGGCGGCGGAAAATGAGCCGAGGGCGGCGGCTTCGACAAACGCGTGCAACGCTTCCGGGGAATAGTGCATGATCTATCTACTTTATCGATGGAACCTATTTTTAATCTACCCAAAAAAGCGATGATAATCACCTGGCTTTCGCAACAACTGTTGAAAAAAAGGTGATGTATGCAACTGCAAAACAAGTCTCTCATTGAACGTATCGTCCACGCCGTCGGTTTCGAGGCCATCGCCGTGATGGTTTGCGCCCCGCTGGGCGCGTGGCTGCTGAACCGTTCAATGGTGCAGGTCGGTGCGTTGGCGGTAATGCTCTCCACCGTCGCGATGCTGTGGAACATGGTTTACAACACGGTGTTCGACCGCCTGTGGCCGGTCAGCCGGGTGGTGCGTGACCTGAAGGTGCGTGCGCTGCACGCCGTCGGCTTTGAAGCCGGTTTTATCCTGATCGGCGTGCCGATCGCCGCCTGGATGCTGAGCATCTCCTGGACGCAGGCGTTTATGCTGGAAATCGGTTTCTTCCTGTTCTTCCTGCCGTACACCATGGCCTATAACTGGCTGTACGACATGCTGCGTCAGCGCTGGTTCGAGGCGCGTCAGCCGATCAATTCCGGCGCCAAATAAGGCGTCGTCAGCCCGGCGATTCTCAGGTAAGGTCAGAGGATCGTCGGAAATGCTGAGGAACGAAGGATGAAAGTGTTGGGCTTGCTGGGCGGCATGAGCTGGGAATCCACCATTCCGTATTACCGCACCATCAACGAGCAGGTAAAGGCGCGCCTTGGCGGGCTGCATTCGGCCAAAATCGTGCTCTACAGCGTCGATTTCCAGGAGATTGAGCGCTTGCAGCACCAGGGCGATTGGGACGGCGCCGGCCGGCTGTTGGCCGCCGCCGCGGTGGCTTTGCGCGCCGCCGGCGCCGAAGCTATCGTGATCTGCACCAACACCATGCACAAGGTGGCGGAGGCGGTCGAGCAGGCCAGCGGCCTGCCGCTGATTCACATCGCCGATGCCACGGCGCTGCAGGTGCGGGAAAAAAATATTCGCCGCGTCGGGCTGCTGGGCACGCGCTTTACCATGGATCAAACCTTCTACCGCTGCCGCCTGCAGGAATTGCACGGCATCGACGTGGTGACGCCGGTCAGTGCCGATCGCGACATCGTACACCGCATCATCTATGACGAGCTGTGCCTCGGTAAAATTCACGACGCCTCGCGCGACGAGTATCGCCGGATTATCAGCGATCTGGAACAGCAGGGGGCGCAGGGGATTATTTTCGGCTGCACCGAAATAGGCTTGCTGGTGAGCGAGCGGGATGCGTCGGTGCCGGTGTTCGACACCACTGCAATCCACGCCCGCGCCGCCGCGGCGTTCGCGCTGGCCTAATCGTCGCGCGGCGGTTGCCGACGGTTTACCAGCATCAGCGGTTTGCCCGCCAGCGCCAGCCAGGCGGGCAGCATCACGATGCACAACACCGGCAGCAGGTGCAGATCCGGCACCACCGCCACCGCCATAAACAGGCTCAGCCAGCCGTCGCGCGTCACTACCAGCACCAGCCCCATGATGGCGCAGGAGACGGTGATCGCCGCCGGCACCGCCGGAACATGCTGGTGCAGCATCAGGCCCAGCGCCGCGCCGACGAACACCGCCGGGAAGATGCGCCCGCCGCGAAAACCGCAGGCGGCGGCGATCACCAGCGCCGCCAGCTTGGTCAGGGTAATGGTCAACAGCGCCGGCACCGAATAGCTGTCGTCCACCGCCAGGCGTTTCATCTCATCCAGCCCCTTGAACAGGGTAATCTCTCCGCCCAACAGCGCCAGCAGCCCCAGCACAAAGCCGCCCAGCCCTAACATCAACACCGGATTCTTCATTGAATGGAACAGGCGGTGAACGTGCGGGAAACACCACAGCGCCACCATGCCGAGCGCGATGGCGATCAGCGCCACGATGGCGCCGCTGAAAATGTCCGGCAGCCGCGTCACGTCGTAGGCATCGAGCTGCAGGGCGAAATTGGGCACGAAGAACATCTGCGTGGTGACCGCGCCGGCGGCGGCAGCCACCAGCGGGGCGAACAGCCGATCCCACAGCGGCGTTTCGTTATTGCCCGCCAGGGTTTGCGAGAAAATCAGCGCGGCGGCGACCGGCGTGCCGAACATCGCGCCGATGGTGCCCGCGGCCGCCAGGATGATCCAGTCCATGCGCGGCACCTTAGGCAACAGGCGCGCCCCCGCCGCCGCTACCAGCGCGATATTGATGGCGGTGATCGGGTTCTCCGGCCCGAGGCTGACGCCGCCGGCCAGGCCGACGATCAGCGCCAATCCCAGCCCCGGCAGGGCGGAGAGCGGCAGCGGCATGCCGATCAGCGATTCCGTCGCCGGATCCGGCCCGGCATGGCCCGGCATATAGCGCACGATCAGGCCGACCGCCACGCCGGTCAGCGTCAGCATGCCGAGCGGCCACCAGGGTGACTGGGCGTCCAGGCTCAGCGCGTCGGGCAGCGTCACCCACAGCCATTGCTGCAGCGTAGCGGCGACTTTCATCATCAACAGCAGCACCAGACTGGAGGCGGAACCGATAATCAGCGCAGGCAAAGCAAAGGCCAACATGGCATTGGCGCGCGGATGCAGCATGGATAATCCCTTGTCGATGCCTCCATGCAGGGCAGGGAGAGCGGGTGATTGGGCAGTGACCACAGCTTGCCAGACTATCGGCGAGCAGGCACGCATTGATATTGCCCGGCGTCGATGCTGGTTAACAGTCGCGGCGGCGCGTTTTTTGCCGCAATTTGTTTCAAATCGCGGCATAGCGGACAAGCTGAAACGTTTTTTGTGATCCGGATCGCTATTGAGGTGCAGATCCGAGGCGGGTGATTGTTGTTTTCGCAGCAGGATTTTACAGTGTGGGCAGCGTTTTATTTTTCATTTTGCGGAGACGAAATCAATGACCTATGCCCTCGTGGGTGATGTTGGCGGCACCAATGCCCGCCTGGCGTTGTGCACTGTTGCGACGGGTGAGATTACCCAGGCGAAAACCTATTCCGGCCTGGAGTTCGACAGCCTGGAGGCGGTGATCCGCCAATACCTGAAAGAGTGCGAGATCGAGGTGCAGGACGCCTGCATCGCGATCGCTTGCCCGGTGACGGAAGACTGGGTCGCGATGACCAATCACAGCTGGGCGTTCTCGATCAAAGAAATGAAGGCCAGCCTGGGGCTGAGTCACCTGGAAGTGATCAACGATTTCACCGCCGTCTCGATGGCGATCCCGATGCTCTCGCCGGACGACGTGCTGCAGTTTGGCGGCGGCGATGCGCAGCCGGGCAAACCGATCGCGGTGTACGGCGCCGGCACCGGGCTGGGCGTCGCCCACCTGGTGCAGGTCGATCGCCGCTGGGTCAGCCTGCCGGGCGAGGGCGGCCATGTTGATTTCGCGCCGAACAGCGAAGAAGAAGACATTATTCTGGAGGTGCTGCGCGGTGAAGTGGGGCACGTTTCCGCCGAGCGCGTGCTGTCCGGGCCGGGCCTGGTCAATCTGTATCGCGCCATCGTTAAGGCGGACAACCGCCTGCCGGAGAAACTGGAGCCGAAGGACATCACCGAGCGGGCGCTGGCCGACAGCTGCATCGACTGCCGCCGCGCGCTGTCGCTGTTTTGCGTGATCATGGGGCGCTTCGGCGGCAACCTGGCGCTGAATCTGGGCACCTTCGGCGGTGTGTACATCGCCGGCGGCATCGTGCCGCGCTTTATGGAATTCTTCAAGGCCTCGGGCTTCCGCGCCGCCTTCGAAGACAAAGGGCGTTTCCGTGACTATGTGCGAGACATTCCGGTGTTCATGATAACCCATGGCCAGCCGGGCCTGTTGGGGGCCGGCGCGCATCTGCGCCAGACGCTGGGCATGCGGCTGTAAGCCGCGCGGCGGGGCAATAAAAAAGGGGCGCAACCCGCAGGTTGCGCCCCTTGTCGTTTTCGCAGGGGATCAGGCTTTGGCCAGCTCCGCCGCCTGTGCGGTTTCTTCGCTTTCCATTTCCACCGCTTTCGGCGCTTTGATGAACAGTGTAATCAGCAAAGAAGCGGCAGACAGGACGCCAATCACCATGAAGGTGGCCTGGAAGCCGCCGAAGTATTTGGCGACGAACGAACCGGCCAGCGCGCCCAGGCCGAAGCCCTGATAGATGATGCCGTAGTTCTTGCTGTGGTTCTTCAGGCCGAAGAAGTCGCCGACAATCGCCGGGAACACGGTGATATTGCCGCCGAAGCAGAAGGCCACCGCGCCAACGCAGATGAAGAACAGCGTGTGGTTCAGGGTCATGAAACTCAGCGCGACAATCGCCAGCACGGTAACCAGCATGGTGAAGCTGATGACGCGCATACGGCCTACTTTATCAGACAGCGTACCCAGAATGATGCGGCCGGCGGTGTTGAAGATGGCGACGGCGGACACGGTGTTGGCGGCGGTGGCCAAATCCATCCCGGCCAGCTGAACGCCCATGTCTTTCACGATGCCAATCAGGTACAGACCGCTCATGCAGGCGGCGAAGAAGATGGTGAACAGCAGGTAAGCTTCTTTGGTGGCCAGCATCTGGCGCACGCTGAAGTCGTTGCCCAGACCGTTGGTGCCTGGCTGTGCGGCGCTGTTTGCCAGCACCGGCTCTTTCAGCAACAGGGAGCCGACGACGATCAGGCCCATCACGATGGCACCCCAGTAGAAGAAGGCGCCTGAAACGCCGACGTCGGCGATCAGGGCGGCGTTGACGTATTTGAACAGCAGGCTGCCGCTGCCGAAGGCGCCGACGGAGATGCCGGAAATCAGGCCTTTGTTGGCCGGGAACCATTTAATCAGGTTGGACAGGGTGGAGATGTAGGCGATACCGACCGCAAAGCCCACCACCACGCCGGCCAGCAGGTAGATCATGTCGAGCGAGCTGACATGGGCGCTGGCGATCAGGCCCAGGCCGACCAGGATGCCGGAACACAGCGTCAGGTTGCGGATGCCGAAGCGTTCTTGCAGCTTGCCGGCGAACAGCGTGGCGAAAGCCAGGAAGAAGCTGGTGATGGAGAAGGTGGTGGCGACGTCCGCCAGTCCCCAGTGGAACTTGTCGACCAGCGGCTGGTTGAACAGGCTCCAGGTGTAGATGGTGCCCAGACCCATCTGACAGATGATGGTGCCGAGAACGATTAAGCTGCGATTTGCCGGTTTGGTGTTCATGGCCGGTCTCCTTCCTGTGTGTGCGTTGCCGGGCGTGAGCCGCTGGCTGAAATTTGCGGGGTGAATCTGTGTTCCCGCGGTCTGGGCTTATTATATGGCCGGCCCCCCCGGCGGACGGTGGATCGGGAATGAATTGCACGGCAGAAGGAATGAAATGCATTTTATACGGCGTGAGTTGCCGTTTTTACGCCTAAAAGCGCGTGAAATGCCGGGAGTAACACGTGATCTACATCAAAGATATCAACGATTTATTGTTAATCGCCGGTGAACGATTGTGGTGAAATTGTGAGGGATGCGTCTGCAAGGCGTAAATCGGCATTGCGCCTATAGAGCGGCGGCGAGCGCGGGACTATGTTATCTGCGATCGGACGAGGTCCGCTCTGCAGGAGTCCATGAAATGAAAAAAACGCTGTTGTTACTGGCTGCGCTGCTGGCGCTGCCGCTGGCGAGCCAGGCCGACGTCTCCATCGGCGTGAACGTGCCGGGCCTGTCGTTGCATATCGGCGATCGCGATCATCGCGGCCACTACTGGGACGGCTATCGCTGGCGCGATCCGCGTTGGTGGGCCGATCATCACCGGTATGAACGCCCGCGCGGGTACTATTACGGCCCGCCGCCACGGGTGATTTACTACGGGCCGCCGCGGCGCGACTGGCGAGATCGGCCGCATTACCGCATGCCGCCACCGCCGCCGCCCGGCTATTACTACCGTCCGGGCCCGCGCTGGTAAGCGCTTACAGGCGCATCAGCTTGCGAAACTCTTTCACCTTGCTGCGGCTGACCGGCACTTCAAACTCAAGATCGCTCAGCCGCAGAATGTAGGTATTGTTGAACCAGGGCACGATCTCGCGGATCTTGGCCAGGTTAACGCAGTAAGAGCGGTGGCAGCGGAAGAAATGCTCTTCCGGCAGCCGGCCGTAAAACTCGGTGAGGTTCATCGGCATCACGAATTCTTCCCGGCGAGTATAGACCCGCGTCACCTTTTCATCGGCGGTGGCGTAATAGATGTCGTTGATGTCGGTAACGATGATCCGCTCGTCTTTGATCAGGTTGATGCTGTGGCTGCCGCGGCTCGGCGCGCTGGTCGGTTCCGCCGCGCCGGCGGGGCGATGATGCAGCGCCTCCAGTTTTTGCAACATGGTGACGATGCGCGCCTCGTGATAGGGCTTGAGGATATAGTCGAACGCCTCGATCTCGAAGGCTTCCACCGCGTGTTCTTTATAGGCGGTGATGAACACGATAGACGGCCGATGGGCGAACTTGCTGATGTTTTGCGCCAGCAGCACGCCGTCCAGCGACGGGATGTTAATGTCGAGGAAAATGGCGTCGACCTGGTGGGTTTGCAGGTATTTCAGAACGTCGAGGCCATCCTCGAAGGTAGCGACGATATCGATATTGCTGTGTTTCTTGATCAGGTAGCTGAGTTCTTCCTGCGCGAGGAATTCGTCTTCCACGATGATAGCTTTCATGAGGCCTCCCCGACCGGCGGCGCGCTCGGTTCCTGATGCAGCTTGCCGCCGTTTTTGCTGATGTAGAACGCGATTTCGGTGCCCGGCTCCAGGCGACGGATATGCAGCCCTTCACCGTACAGCAGCGACACGCGGTGGTGTACGTTGAGCAGGCCGATATTGTGGCCCGGCATCTCGTTGCGCGCCACCCGGTCGATGGTTTCCTGGTTGATGCCGTGGCCGGTATCCTTCACCGAAATTTTCACCCGATCGCCCTGATCTTTCACCGCGATCACCACCACCCCTTTACCCTTGCAGGGCTGGATGCCGTGCACGATGGCGTTCTCCACCAGCGGTTGTATCAGCAGGCTCGGAATGCGCACCGAGACGTCGTCGTCGATGTCGTAAATCACCGTCAGCTTGGCGCCGAAGCGCGCCTGTTCGATGGCGATGTAATCCTGGATCTGATGCAGTTCCTTGCGGATATCGATCAGTTCGTCGTTCAGCTCCAGGTTGTAGCGCAGGTAGCGCGACAGGTTGATGATCAGCTGGCGCGCGGTGTCCGGATTCAGACGGATGGAGGAAGAGATGGCGTTCAGCGCGTTGAACAGGAAGTGCGGGTTAATCTTGCTCTGCAGCGCGCGCATTTCGGCTTTATCCGCCATCTGGCGCAGGTGCTCGATGCGCGAAACCTCCATCTGGGTGGAGATGATCTGCGACAGCCCGACCGCCATTACCTTCAGCGTGTTGGTGATCTGGTGAGCGTGGCAGTAGTAAATTTTCAGCGCGCCGGTCACTTCGCCCTTTTCCCACAGCGGCACCACCAGCTGCGAATGGATCTGCGGCGCGGCCGGGTTTTCCAGGTTGTTTTTGATGATGATTTTGCCGTGGCGAATACTTTCGCGGGTAACGCGGCTCAGCCCTTCGCGGCCGATTGGGTAGGCTTCGCGCCCCACGCCAACGTAAGCCAGCACCTGATGGGTATCGGTGATCGCCACCGCGTCGGCGCGGATGTCCTGGCGGATGATATCGCAGATGGTGGCCAGCGATTCGCTGTTGATGTTGCGAAAATAGGGCAGCGTCTTGTGGGCGATATCCAGTGCCAGCTTGGCCTGGCGTGCGGCGATCACTTCTTTTTCATCTTCGACGCTCTGCACCAGCAGCACGATCAGGCCGATGCACACCGTGCCGAGGATCATCGGCAGCGCGATCTGCGACACAATGTCGAGCCCAAGCTCGGTCGGCTTGGCCCACAGCACGATCAGTAGCATGGTGAGGGATTCGCACAGCATGCCGCCGACGATGCCGGCGCGCCAGCGCTGCTCTTTTCTCACCTTGAGGTTGATGTAGCCGGCGCTGATGCCGGCGATGATGCTGGTGATGAGGCAGGGCACCGAGGTGATGCCGCCGATGTCGATCAGATAGCGGTGCACCCCGGCGATGATGCCGGTGACGATCCCCACCCAGGGGCCGAACAGAATGCCGCCGGCCATGATGGCGATGACGCGCACGTTGACCAGCGATCCCTCAACGTTGATGCCGGAGTAGGTGCTGAACAGCGCGAACAGCGAGAAGATCGCCGTGACGATGCCGAGCTCGAGCGGCGTATGGTCTTCTTTTTGCAGCAGTTGGCGGAACAGCCGGGTGCGGGTCAGAAAAAACAGACAGATTAACATCAGCGCGGCGCGATCAAACACCGCCAACAGCATTTCAAAAAAAGGGTGCACGACGGGTTCTCGCTGCGGCCTACGGATGGCGGCAGTATACCACAGCGAGAGAGGCCCGTGGCTCAGGCCGGCGGTCAGCGCATGCCGAGCTGCGCTTTGCCCAGCGGCGTCAGCAGCTCGACGGTGGCGCGGCCCTCGAAATCGACCTCGAAATCGTCGGGGGCGAAGTCCGGCGGTGTTCTGCCGTCGATAAAGCTCGGCAGCTGACGCTGCAGGTAGGCGTCGTTTTTCGCGCAGCCCGGCGCGGCGGCGATGTACATCACGTTGCTGTCGAACTCGCCGTTATGCTCGTTCTCCACCGCGTGGATCACGTCGCAATGCCAAAATACCGTGTCGCCCGGCTCCAGATCGGGAATAGGGGAAATCCCACTTAATAAAAGGGGATGCCATTTTTCCGAGATCGACAGCGCGCGGCCCGGCGCCGCATCGCACAGATCGTCGTCGGCGACGTCGTCCTGCAGCGCGCGCAGCAGCACATAGGCCATGGCGTTGGCGATCGGCACCAGGTTCAGCGTGCCGGCGTTGGTGCGTTGCGGCGTCAGCGCCGTCCAGCCCTGGAAGGTGCGGAACATCGAGCAGACTGCCGGGGAGGCTATTTCGCGCACTTCGGTGCGGCCGTCGGCGGCAAAGGGATCGTACTGCTGCCAGTCGCCGGAGAACACGTGGCGATACACATAGCGGAAATTCTCGTCCAGCCAGCGCTCGATGGTGCCGCTGTCGACGTGCGGCGACAGGCCCAGCGACGAGGAGTTCGGCGGGCGGCGGCGAGTGCGATCGGCGTAGGTGGCGATGCGGGTCGGATCGAAATGCTGCTTGCCGTTGCTTTCGGTGGCCCACAGGCTGTTGAGGAACACCTGCACCGCATGCATGCGCGCATCCTGCCGCGCTTCGACCTGCGGCTTTGACCAATAGATGCCATAAATCTGTGGCTTGCTGGCGGCCAGCTTGCCGAAATAGTTGTCTTCGGCGGCGTTTTTCAACCGCTCGACGAAGTTGTTGCGCTCGAGATAGTCGCCGATTTCCCGGTTCCAGCCTTCGGCCTTGGCGCGGGGAAACACGCCGCGAATGGCGCAGGCGCCGCGCTGTTTGATCAGCGCTATCTGTTGATCGCTGACGCGCTGCTGCAGGATATCTTCCGCGTCGATCTGCGGCACCGGATTATGGCCGGCGGCCAGTTCGCGGCGGATCTGGTCGACCTGGCCGCGGATGTTCTCCTCCAGCGCCAGAAAAACTTCGCGGTAGTTCGGCAAGGCCTGGCGCAGCTGGCGCTTGACGTTAACGATCGTCTGCGGAATATCATCGATGACTAAAGAGGCCATGGTGTTCTCCTGGTGCCGCGTGAGTCACTGCGGCGGACGGTTGTAGGGAATCGGGCAAGACGTTATGGTTTTGTGGTTTTAACGTGAATGATTATCGGCAACCAATCGGGGAAAATAAAGAGATATCTTTCATTCGTAAGTTCCTCTTTTTCGTTTTTCGGAGATTTTATGAAGCTGGTCACTGAACGCTTGTACTTACAGTCGATAACCGCCGAGGACTGGCCGCTGTTTCTGCGCCTTTACCTGGATCCTGAGGTGATCCGCTATATCGCCGATCCGCTCAGCGAAGCGGCGATCCGCGAGCGTTTCGACGCGCGGCTGCCGGCCTGGGACAAACACGGCGATCAGTGGCTGTGTCTGGTGATGCGTGAGAAGCACAGCGGGGAGGCGGTGGGCATTACCGGCTTTCGCCCGCAGTGGCTGCCGTATCGGCAGGCGGAGGTGGGATATGGCAGTTTGCCCTCCGGCCAGGGCAAGGGCTATGGCAAGGAGTCGCTGCGGGCGGTGCTGGATTTTGCGGTGAACGCCTGCGGTTTTCACAAGCTGACCGCTACCGTGACCTCCGGCAACCTCGCCTCGCGCGGCCTGCTGGAGTCGTGCGGTTTTCAGCTGGAAGGCACGCTGCGCGATAATTTCCGCCTGGCGGGAGAGTGGCGCGACGACTGGCTGTTCGGGCTGTTGGCGGCGGAGTTTCAGGGCGGCAAATAAAAATATCGCGCCGGGTATCGACAAGCTCGTCGGCGCTGCGCTATGTTCGATATTCGGTCAGTTCGCTGGCCAGCGTCGCTCGGACGGTCCGGGCGCTAACGTCTATCGAGGAATCCCTATGGCTGATAACAGTCCACAGCGCCGTTTCACGCGCATTGAACGCCTTCCCCCTTACGTATTCAACATCACCGCCGAACTGAAGATGGCCGCACGCCGTCGCGGCGAGGATATTATCGACTTCAGCATGGGTAACCCCGACGGCCCGACGCCGCCGCACATCGTGGAAAAACTGTGCGCCGTCGCCCAGCGCGACGATACCCACGGTTATTCCACCTCGCGCGGCATTCCGCGCCTGCGCCGCGCCATTTCGCGCTGGTATGCCGATCGTTATCAGGTGGATATCGATCCGGAAAGCGAAGCCATCGTCACTATCGGTTCGAAAGAGGGGCTGGCGCACCTGATGCTGGCGACCCTCGATCACGGCGATACCGTGCTGGTGCCGAACCCCAGTTACCCGATCCACATTTACGGCGCGGTGATCGCCGGCGCTCAGGTGCGCTCGGTGCCGCTGGTGGACGGCGTGGATTTCTTCGGCGAGCTGGAGCGCGCCATTCGCGAAACCATTCCGCGCCCGAAAATGATGATCCTCGGCTTCCCGTCCAACCCGACCGCGCAGTGCGTGGAGCTGGATTTCTTCGAGCGGGTGGTGGCGCTGGCCAAGCAGTACAACGTGCTGGTGATCCACGATCTGGCCTATGCCGATATCGTCTATGACGGCTGGAAAGCGCCGTCGATCATGCAGGTGCCGGGGGCGAAAGACATTGCGGTGGAGTTCTTCACCCTGTCGAAAAGCTACAACATGGCCGGCTGGCGCATCGGTTTCATGGTCGGCAATCCCGAACTGGTCAGCGCGTTGGCGCGCATCAAGAGCTATCACGACTACGGGACCTTTACGCCGCTGCAGGTGGCGGCCATCGCCGCGCTGGAGGGCGATCAGCAGTGCGTGCGCGATATCGCCGAGCAGTATCGGCAGCGCCGCAACGTGTTGGTGAAAGGGCTGCATGAGGCCGGCTGGATGGTGGAAAACCCGAAGGCGTCGATGTACGTCTGGGCGAAAATTCCCGAACCTTATGCCCATCTCGGTTCGCTGGAGTTCGCCAAACGCCTGCTGGCGGAAGCCAAGGTTTGCGTTTCGCCGGGCATCGGCTTCGGCGACTATGGCGATACCCATGTGCGCTTCGCGCTGATCGAAAATCAGGACCGTATTCGCCAGGCGGTGCGCGGCATCAAGGCCATGTTCCGCGCGGACGGGTTGCTGAAGCCGGGTAAAGCCGGCAGCGCCAAATAACCCTGTCAGGCCGGGCGTTCGCCCGGCCTTATTTTTTCCGTCCCAAGGTTTTCTTCATTATTTCCCCATTATGCTCAACTACGCTGAATTTTATTTTTTGGACAGAGTGTATGAGCAACCGCTACGCGCGATCGCAAATCGTTTTACATTGGCTGACGCTGCTGATGGTGATCCTCACCTATGCGGCGATGTTGCTGAAAGATTCGGTGCCGGAGGCGTGGGTGCCGATGGTCAAAAATCTGCACTTTAATTTTGGGGCTTCGGTCTTTGCCCTGATGCTGATTCGGTTGGCGGTGCGTTCTTTCCACACGCCGCCGCCGACCACGCCACCGCTGGAAGAATGGCAGGAGGTTGGTGCCAAGATCTTCCATTGGCTGCTGTATGTGGTTTTCCTGATGTTGCCGCTGCTGGGCATGTTAACCCTGGCCTACGGCGGGAAATCGTGGTCTTTGCTGGGCTGGCCGGTGCCGCAGTGGGTGATGCCGGATCCGGTGATGCGCAGGCTGGTCAAAACGGTGCATGAGACGCTGGCAAACGTTGGCTACTTTATCATTGGCGCGCATGCGCTGGCGGCGCTGTATCACCACTACCTGCGCAAGGACGACACCCTGCGCCGCATGATGCCGGGCAAATGATCGCAAGCCGAAACGACAAAGGGACGCTTGCGCGTCCCTTTGGCTGTGTTCCTGGTCTGGCTGCTGTCAGGCAACCATCAACATGAAGGTGCCAACCCAGGCAACCAGCATGAATGACACGCCCATCAAAAAATATTTCACTGAACAACTCCTGTCTGGAGTCCTCGCCAGCAATGATCCCGATTGTTGTGCTGAGTATTTTATGGGCAACCTGCTTGTCGGGCGGATTCTTCCAAGCGGAAGAACAACGTCCTCGAGCGCGGGTTGTCCGGTTGTCGCGCCTCATGCTCCGTGAGGTAAAATCCGAACCGCGACAGGATCGGCGCTAATGTACTCTCAATACTGGTCTGATTTCAATACTGTGTTTTTGATCACAATTTTCGGCTGTTTTTTGCACAGCGTGGACTGTTTTATAACGCTTTTTATGGGCAAGCGACAGGAAGTAGCCTGCCGCTGCGGTTTTAAAATCGGGGTATTGCAATGCGGTGGCAGGCGTTCAAGCGACGGCGTTGATGCCGGTCACCAAAATGGCCCAAAAAACGAGACAAGACAGCAGAATAACGGCCCAAATATGACGGCGACTCCACTCCATTTTTAGCCTTCGTTGTTGCGACAAGTGATTAGGTAACGATCATATCGGCGCACAATGGGGAAAATTTAGCCCCATCGGATAATATTTCGCTTACCTGCCGCTAACTTATTGGCAAACTTCGCTTATTGTCACGCGCACTTCGTAGCCCAGCAGATACAGCGCCTGCTCCAACGCCTCAACCTTCGAGGCGTAGCCGAGATCCAGCAACCGCTCCATTTGCCCGCTGTTGAATCCCAGCTTGCGTGCCAGCTCCGCTTTGCCGGTGTTTTTGCGCAGCATGGCGTTGTGCAGTTCGATCTTCAGCGCCACCAGCACCGACAGGTGTACCCTCAAGTCATCGGTTTGCAGCGGGGAAGGAGCAGGCAGGGGCAGCCCTTCGTCCATCGCGGCGGCGATGGCGGCCAGCAGGCTTTCCTGCGCTTCCAGCTCGACGTCTTCGCGTTTATAGCAGGCCGATTGCCACTCGGGGAAGTCGTGGAAACCGATCTGCCAGGCGTCGCTGTCGCTATCGAAGGTGTAATGGGCGGGGTAGTGGCTGTACATGGCAATCCCTGATTGAAGCCTGAATGAGGCGCTATTGTGACGGCATGCCCGGGAGATAGCCAGCATGAACGTCGCCGTGGGGGAATTTAAATTGAAAGTAATAATTATTAGCAGGCAAATTTAATTTTCTTGTTAGCAATATTCTTATTATTTTTTACGGAAAGAAAGATTATTTAATTAGGTGCTTGGATTAACATCCCCATTAATGATTGATAATGAGAATTGAAATCAAATATCACGTCGGTTTTTATACAATTTCACACGAAGGGATGAAGATAAGAATATTGATCATGATAAAAATGTATATTTATGATTTTTATGGTTTTAATTTTTATTATTTCACTTTTTAACAATTGTGAAATTCCATTTTCATTCAGATATCACCTGGCTGCGGTATTCATCGGCAGATTTATAAAATACTCTTTTTAGGCAAAGGCGCATTCGATTCTATTTAAGCGTGCGCCAGACAGAAATATTCATTACTCCATGCTTATTACCCGACGGCCTTAGCCGATTTTTCGGGTGCCTGCTTGCATTTCCACTTTGCCAGGACAGCAGCTCACGGATTAAAGGAATACCTCGTGCCTAAAGTTAACTCGCGTTCATTACGCTTTACCGAACGCCACGCCACCAAATATGCGGCGTCATTGCTGTTTATCGGTTTATCCCTGCCGGCCGCCGCGCTGGCGGATGAACGCTATGACGCGCTGATCCGTCAGGCCAGATCGGGCGATACTGCGCCGGTGCTGGCGTATTTATCGCAGCGGCGCGCTCAGGAGGGGTTGAGCCTGCAGCAGCGAGCCGATTATATCCAGGTGGCCGGGTGGGCCGGCCACGATGAAGAGGTGGTCGCGCTTTGGCGTGCCGACGGCGCCGCGCTGCAGCGGGATAGCGCCAGTCTGGCGACGGCGGCCCGCGCCTATCGCAACCTGAAGCAGTGGCAACCATCGCTGCGCCTGTGGCGTACGGCGTTGCAGCTCGCTCCCGCCGACGGCGGCTTACAGCGTGGCTATGTGATGACGCTGGCGGATGCCGGGCAGGATGCGCAGGCGCAAACGGAGGCGGCCAAAGCGGAGAAGCTGCTGGAGCCGGCGACGTGGTATCTGACGCGCGCCTATGTGGACCAGGCCGCCGGCCGCAGCTGGGCGGCGCTGGAAAACGTCACTCATGCCCGCGCGCTGGCGCCGTCCGACACCGGTATTCAGGCTTATTACGTGACGCTGCTGGCGGCGAATCGGGTCGCGGATCCGGCGCTGCGTGAAAGCCAGGGGCTGGCATTGCCGCCCGCGCAGCAGCGGCGCCTGCAGGTGGATGAAGCCGCCGAACTGGTGCGGCTGTCGTTTATCGATGCTCGCGGCGAACAAGAACGTTTCGTCATCGCCGATCGCGCGCTGGCGCGCTATGACCAACTGCTGACGCAGTGGCGGCCGCTGCCGGAGGCGCAGGACAGCTACCAACAGGCGCGTGTCGATCGCCTGGGCGCGCTGCTGGCGCGCTATCGAATGGCCGACGTGGTGAGCGAGTATCAAACCTTGCAGGCGGAAGGGCGCACGGTGCCGGATTATGCGCAGCGCTGGGCGGCGTCCGCCTACCTCTATCTGCAGCAGCCGGACAAGGCGCAGGCCATTTTCGGCCGGCTGAACGCCGCCGCGCCGCAGGCGATGACCGCCGAAGACGAGACCGATCTGTTTTACGCGCAGGCGGAGAACGAACGCATCGATCAGGCGGCGCTGCTGGCGCAGCGCGTCAGCCAGCGCTATCCCTACGCGACCCACCTGTACCAGCTGCCGACGCTGGCCTACAACGATGATTGGCTGGTCGGCCAATCGCTGCTGGCGCAGTCGCAGGTTTATCAACGCGATCTGGCCGAGGCCGAACGGCAGCTGACCCATCTGGCGCGAACGGCGCCGGGCAATCAGGGTCTGCGCATCTCCTTGGCCAGCGTTTATTTGGCGCGCGGCTGGCCGCGTCGCGCCGAGGAGGAGTTGAAACAGGTGGAAGGGCTGGAGCCGCGCAGCCTGCCGTTGGAGATCCAGCAGGGCTATGTCGCGCAGGGGTTGCAGGAGTGGCGACAACTGGATTTGCTGGCCGACGACGTCATCCAGCGCGCGCCGGAAAGCGTCGCCGCTCAGCAGTTTGAACGTTCGCGCCGCATTCACCATATGTCTGAACTGCGCATCAGCGGCAATCAGGGCATCGATTCCGACGGGCCGGTCAGCGGCAGCCACGATTTCGGCATACACGCCGCGCTCTATTCACCGCCGATCGACGACAACTGGCGGCTGTTCACCGGCTGGGGATTCAACACCGGCCAGTTCGACGAGGGCAAGGGCATCAACCGCGATCTCAGCGCCGGTGCCGAGTGGCGCTCGCGCGATCTGTGGCTGGAGGCCGAGGTGGCCAACCGCAACTACGGCCGCGGCAATGAGCTCGGCCTGCGCCTCTCATCCTGGTATGACCTGAATGATCAATGGCGCCTCGGCGGTTCGGTGGCGCGCCTGTCGGCCGAGACGCCGCTGCGCGCGTTGACCAACGGCATCAGCGCCAACGGCGGCAACCTGTGGCTGCGTTGGCAGCAGAACGAAAGCCGCGAGCTGCGCGCCAGCGTGGCGCCTTCGCACTTCTCGGACGGCAACAACCGGCTGGAATACGGCCTGGAAGGGCGGCAACGGCTGCTCGCCGGCGCCCGTTATCGGCTGGACATGAACCTGACGCTGTCCGGCAGCCGCAACAGCCAGGAGAACGTGCCGTATTACAACCCGAAGCGCGACTTCACGCTGCTGCCGTCGTTAACGCTCGATCACACCCTGTATCGCCATTATCAGACCGAGTGGAGCCAGCAGTTCCAGGCCGGCGCCGGCAGCTATTGGCAGCGGGACTATGCGCGCAAGCCGATCACCCAGCTGGGTTACGGCCAGCGCGTCAGCTGGAACGGAGTGCTGGACGCCGGCGTGATGCTGCAGTTTGAGAAGCATCCGTACGACGGCAAACGCGAGCGGAACATCGGCGTGACGTTTGATCTGAATTATCGTTTTTAAAGGAATCATCATGCTTATTCGATCCTCGCTTTTAGTGCTGGCCGCGTTGCTGACCACCGCCTGCAGTCAGGCGGACGTACCGCGCTTCACGCCGCCGGCGGAGCGATCCGTGGGGCCAATGGAACGCCCGTGGCCGGCCAACCGCTACGCGGTGCTGGCGTATCACGACGTGGAAGACGGCGCGGCGGACCAGCGCTACATGTCGGTACGCACCAGCGCGCTTAACGAACAGTTCGCCTGGCTGAAGCAAAACGGCTATCAGCCGGTTTCGGTCGAACAGATCCTGCAGGCGCAGAACGGCGGCCCGGCGTTGCCTAACAAGGCGGTGCTGCTGACTTTCGACGACGGCTACCGCAGCTTCTACAGCCGGGTATTCCCGTTGCTGAAGGCCTACAACTGGCCGGCGGTGCTGGCGCCGGTCGGCGTTTGGCTGGATGCGCCGGCCGACAAGCCGGTCGATTTCGGCGGCCTGATGACGCCGCGCGATCGCTTCCTCACCTGGCAGCAGGTGCGGGAAGTGTCGGACTCCGGGCTGGTGGAGATCGGCGCGCATACCTACGCCTCGCATTATGGCGGCATCGCCAACCCGCAGGGCAATACCGAACCGGCGGTCGCCAATCGGCTGTACGACGCCAAGCAGGGCCGCTATGAAAGCGAGACGGAATACCGCCAACGCATCGAGAAGGACGTGGCGTTGATCACCCGGCGCATCACCGCTGCCACCGGTAAGGCGCCGCGCGTGTGGGTCTGGCCGTACGGTGCGGCCGGCGGCGTGGCGCTGGATATCGCGCGCAAGCACGGTTACCGCATGGCGCTGACGCTGGAGAACGGGCTGGGAGACGTCAACGCGCCTGAGAACGTGCCGCGCATGCTGGTGGCCGGCAATCCGTCGCTGACGAGCTTCGCCCAGCAGCTGACGCAGATACAGAACCGACAGATCATTCGGGTGGCGCACGTCGATCTCGACTACCTCTACGATCCCGATCCGCAGCAGCAGGCCAAAAATCTCGACAAGCTGATCCAGCGCATCTACGACCTGCGCATCAATACCGTTTTCCTGCAGGCGTTCGCCGATCCAAAAGGCGACGGCAACGTGCGCGAGCTCTATTTCCCCAACCGCTGGCTGCCGATGAAGGCCGACCTGTTCAACCGGGTCTCCTGGCAGCTCTCGTCGCGCACCGGCGTGGCCGTGTATGCCTGGATGCCGGTGCTGGCGTTCGAGCTGGGGTCTGACGTGCCGCGCGTGCAGCGCCTCGATCCGCAAAGCGGGCAGCTGTCGGTAGACGACAAGCAGTATCGTCGCCTGTCGCCGTTCAGTCCGGTGGCGCGCCAGCGCATCGGTGAGATCTACGAGGATCTGGCGGCCCACGCCACTTTCAAAGGGATCCTGTTCCACGACGATGCGCTGCTGTCGGACTTCGAAGATGCCGGCCCCGACGCCGTTGCGGCCTATCGCCAGGCCGGCTTCGCCGATTCGGTGGCGGCGATTCGTCAGGATCCGCAGGCGATGGCGCGCTGGACGCGTTTCAAGAGCCGGGCGCTGATCGACTTTACCCAGTCGCTGGCCGAACGGGTGCGGGCGATCCGCGGTCCGCAGGTGCAAACCGCGCGCAATATTTATGCGATGCCGGTACTCGATCCCGCCAGTGAAGCCTGGTTCGGCCAGAATTTAGCGGATTTCCTGCAGGCCTACGACTGGGTAGCGCCGATGGCGATGCCGCTGATGGAAAACGTGCCGCGCGCCGACAGCGGCCGCTGGCTGGATCAACTGGTGGGCAAAGTGGCCGCTTACCCCGGCGCGCTCGATAAAACGGTGTTTGAGTTGCAGGCTGTCGACTGGCGCAAGGAGCGCCGGATCAGCCTGGATGACGGTCAACTGCTGGCCGAATGGATGCGTCGCCTGCAGCGCAATGGCGCTCAGAGCTTTGGTTATTACCCCGACAACTTCCTCGACGATCGGCCTAAGCTGGATGCCGTTCGCCCGGTGTTGTCCTCAGCCTGGTTCCCACTGCCATGACCGATCGTTTAATTGCCTTATTTATCCTGTGTCTGGTGTTGAGCGTGCCTTTCGGCATTGTCCTGCTGTTTACCGGCGAAATGCTGCTCAACTTCGTGTTCTTCTGGCCGTTGTTCATGTCCGGCATCTGGATCGCCGGCGGCATCTATTTCTGGCTGCATCGCGAGCGGCATTGGCGCTGGAGCCCGGACATGCCCGCGCCGGCGCTGCCGGGCAACCCGTCGATCAGCGTGCTGATCCCCTGTTTCAACGAAGGGTTGAACGCGCGTGAAACCATTTCGGCGGCGGTGGCGCAGCGCTATGACAATATCGAAGTGATCGCCATCAACGACGGCTCCAGCGATGACACCGCCGAGGTGTTGGACCAGTTGACGCTGGAGTTCCCCCGGCTGCGAGTGATCCATCTGGCGCAAAATCAGGGCAAGGCGATTGCGCTGCAGGCGGGCGCAGCGGCGGCGCGCAGCGAGTATCTGGTGTGCATCGACGGCGATGCGCTGCTGGATCGCGATGCGGCAGCCTATTTGGTGGCGCCGCTGTTGGCCAATCCGCATGTCGGCGCGGTGACCGGCAATCCGCGCATCCGCACGCGCTCCACGCTGATCGGCCGCATCCAGGTCGGTGAGTTTTCGTCGATCATCGGCCTTATCAAGCGCACGCAGCGCGTTTATGGCCGCCTGTTCACCATCTCCGGCGTGGTCGCGGCGTTTCGTAAGCAAGCGCTTACCGATGTCGGTTACTGGAGTCAGGACATGATCACCGAAGACATCGACATCAGCTGGAAGCTGCAGCTGAAGCACTGGGCTATCTTCTTCGAACCGCGAGCGCTGTGCTGGATCCTGATGCCGGAGACCTTGCGCGGGCTATGGAAGCAGCGCCTGCGCTGGGCGCAGGGCGGCGCCGAGGTGTTTTTAAAGAATCTGCGCAACCTGTGGGCCTGGGAGCACCGGCATATGTGGCTGCTGTTCGCCGAGTATTGCCTCTCCACGCTGTGGGCGTTCACTTACCTGGTCAGCGTGCTGATTTTTCTGGTTGGACTGGCGATACCGCTGCCGGAGGGCATCCGCATTCACTCGCTGCTGACGCCGGCGTTTACCGGCCTGGTGCTGGGCGTGGTGTGCTTGCTGCAGTTCACCGTCAGTCTGCTGCTGGAGAAGCGCTATGAGAAGGGCTTTGGCCGCTCGTTGTTCTGGATCATCTGGTATCCGCTGGTGTATTGGCTGCTCAGCTTGCTGACCACGCTGGTGGCGTTTTCCAAAGTGATGTTGAAAGCTCGGCGCGGGCGTGCGCGCTGGATAAGCCCCGACCGGGGCATTGGGAGGATCAAAGAATGACGGACGTCCTGATTTATTCCGAGCGCGGCCTGCTGCCGCGCGTGGTAGACAGCCTGCTGACGCTTTTCGCCTGGTGCGGCTTTCTTTATCTGTTCAGCCGCGGCCTGATGTCGGTGATGGATCAGCACGGGGTGGGCTCCGCCCTGTCGCTGCTGGAAGTGATCTCGCTGTATATCATTGTGGCGTTGTTCAATGCCGTCACTCTGATCGCCTGGGCCAAATACAACCAGTATTTCTCCCGTCGCAGGGCGGCCGACCGCTGGCGTAAACAGCAACAGAACACCCACATCGGCTATATCACGCCGGAGCTGACCCGGCAGTTACGGCGTTTGCCGATCGCCGTGGTGTCCCACAACAGCGGCGGCGGTATCAGCCAGGTTAGCGGCAGGCTGACGGCGGCCGAACCGGCAGCGAACAAGGTGGTGCAGCTGCGTTAATCGCCAGCGTTGCCGTCCGGCTTGCGGCGCAGCCCGTCGGGCGGCAACAGCAGGGCGCAGATCATCCCCGCCAGACTGAACAGCGGCAGCCAGCGCGCCACCGGGCCGGGAGAGTAATTGTTCAGCACCGAACACACATAGCACGCCACGGCCAGCGCCCAACCGGGCAGACCGATATCGTTGAGCCGAAACGCGGTTTTGGCCATAAACCACGCCACCAGGCCAAAACAGAACAGCGCCCACACCATGATGCACAGCAGATACAGCAGCACCGAGATGAATTCCTCGGTATCGCCGTGCGCATGGGCGCGAAAATGGTTTTTATCCAGATAGGTCGACAGAAACGACAGTAGCACGATGCCAACGGCGAAGATCGCCAGCGAAAAAACAAAGGGTTTGCGCGAGATGCGCCCACGATAAAGGTCTTTGGCGAGTTGTCCGAGAGAGTCCATCACAATCCGTTGTCGTAATCATTGACCGCCCGGCGGTGGCCGGATGGCAAGCAGCCGGGCATTTTATCGGGGTAAATGCGGGCGTCAAGGTGATAATTTTTCTCATTTAGTTGCGGTTGAGATTCCACGCGGCCGCATCGGGCGTCCCTTCACCGTGCAAAACGTCACAATTTGGCACGTTTGGCTACCTGGCGCGGTAATTGGCGGCATAATCCTGTTTGTTCGCGTTGAACAATGCATTAACATAACTCCCACTTATCTCTTGCATGGCTATATGGATATCCGATGCGTCACCTGGTTGCGCTTTTACCGCTGATTACCTTGCTTGCTGCCTGTAGCAGCACGCCGAAACCCAGTACCACCGCTACGCCGCAGAGCACCCCGGTAAAGGGCGGCTTTTTGCTGAGCCCGGCGCACAGCGGCGCGCCGCTGGGGGGGGATTTCGCCAATAACCCGAATACCGCGCGCTTTATCGATAAGATGGTGCAGGAACACGGCTTTGATCGGCAGCAGCTGCACGACGTGCTGGCGCAGGCACGGCGTTTGGATTCGGTGCTGCGGCTGATGGACAGGCAGGCGCCGACGCCGTCTACCCAGGGGCCAACCGGGCCGAATGGCTCCTGGCTGCGCTACCGCAACAAGTTCATCACCCCGGATAACGTGCAAAACGGCGTGGTGTTCTGGAATCAATATCAGGATGCGCTGCAGCGCGCCTGGCAGGTGTACGGCGTGCCGCCGGAGATCATCGTGGGGATTATCGGCGTGGAGACCCGCTGGGGCCGCGTAATGGGTAAAACCCGCATTATCGACGCGCTGGCGACGCTGGCCTTCAACTACCCGCGCCGCGCCGATTACTTCGCCGGTGAGCTGGAAACCTTCCTGCTGATGTCGCGCACCGAAGGCGACGATCCGCTCGAACTGCGCGGCTCCTTTGCCGGCGCGATGGGCTATGGGCAGTTCATGCCTTCTTCCTTCAAAAGCTATGCGGTCGACTTCAACGGCGATGGGCATATCAACCTGTGGGATCCGGTCGATGCCATCGGCAGCGTGGCCAATTACTTCAAGGCGCACGGCTGGTCCAAAGGCGAGCCGGTCGCCATTCAGGCCAACGGCCAGGCGCCGGGGCTGGAAAACGGCTTCAAGACGCGCTACTCGGTTGCCGCGCTGGCGGAAGCCGGCCTAAGCCCGCAGGGCTCGCTCGGCGATAATCAGGAAGCCAGCCTGCTGCGGCTGGACATCGGCACCGGCTACCAGTATTGGTATGGCCTGCCGAACTTCTACGTCATCACCCGCTATAACCACAGCACCCATTACGCCATGGCGGTATGGCAGCTGGGCGAGGCGGTCGGGCGCTCGGCGCGCGGCGGCTTCTGACGCTGCGTCAATAAACGAAAAAGGCCGCTTGCGCGGCCTTTTTTGCGTTCTGAGCAATCAGAAATCGTAGCGCAGGCGCACCACGGTCATATCGCCGAGGTTGTCGGTGCTCGATGTCAGCACGTGCTCCACGTCAACGCGGAAACCGTAGTCAAACTGCACGGTAACCCCGAGGCCGTTGTCGATGCGCTGGTAGTTGCGGCCGGTGATGTATTCCAGGCGGTCGCCCATGAAGTACGGCATCACCGATTTCACCGCGTACTGGCCAACCGGCACGGTATAACCGGCCAGGTATTCGATACCCCATGCGTCGCCGGCGAAGTAATTATTGATGTCGGCTTTCTTGGTGGTCAGGAAGTCGTTGTAGTAACCGCCGCCGAAGGTGAGGGTCCAGTTGTCCGGTTTCCAACTGATGGCGGTACCGAAAATGTTCTGGTCATAGCTCTTGCTGCCGCTGGTGGACGGATTGCGCATTTCGGCGCGGGTGTAGTTCCAGGCGGTGCCCCAGGTCAAATCCGGCGTAATGTGGTAATCCACGCCCAGTGAGCCGCCGCCTTTGCGCTTGTAGCGCAGGCCGTTGCCCGGCAGATAGTCGCTGTCGCTGAACAGGTACGAAGCGTAAACGTCCGCATCGCCGAAGCGGTTCTTGTACTTCAGCATTTTGCGTGAGCGGTAAGAGCCGTCGTAGTCACCGTTGATGCCGTTGCCCGGTGCCTGGGCCAGCATGTCGTAGTCCCAGATATCGGTTTTGGCGCCCACTACGTCATAATAAACGCTGTTCTGTTGACCGAAGGTCATCTGGCCCCAGGTGTTGCTTTTCAGGCCGGTGTACAGCATGCGGCGGCTGGTGTTTCTCGCGCCGTCGGCATAGTGGTGATCCCAGTCGAACAGCGCCGGAATGTTCACGCCCAGCTCGTAGTAGCTGATCCAGCTGATATCGTCGAACAGGTAGTAGTCCGCCGCGAAACGGAAGCGGGTGCCGCCGTCGAAGCCGTTACGCTTGTAGGAGCCCTTGTCACCGTCGCCCGTCATGTTGTTGAACTGCGGACGGATACTGCCGCCAACGGTGAAGTTCAGGCGGCTGAGCGGATCGCCAGCCTGCGGATCCTGCTTCAGCAGGGTGATTTCCGCCTGAGCGGCGAACGACGCGCTGCCGATCGCCAGACCCAGCGCCACCGCTTGAGTCAATACGCGCAATTTCATTGCCATGTGTTATCCCTGTTTTATGTATGACCGCCCCCATCAGCGCCGCCATGCCGATGTTTTGCGCAGAACGCTGCGTTTTCACGCATTTTGACGGTTTTTTTGGTGTTTTAGCGGCGGGCGGCATTTGTAACATAAACGGTAAAATAAATAATTACTTTTCTTGCTAATTATTGGCCGGTTTTTGACCATTTCGTGCGGTGAAAAGGGCCGCTTTTCATGTCTTTCGATTCGGATGAATTCATCTAACGCCAAGGTTTATATTTTTCATTTGTCAGTCATCGGCGTCAGCCTGTAATTTTATCCGTGCAAGAGATAATTAATTAAAGCCTGTCACCGCCGTATTAACGTTAGCCGCTTTCTGCGTAATCGGTCGGCAGGAATAAGCGATTGGGAGGTCGCCATGAGGAATCTGTTAATGTTGTTGGTGGGGCTGTTTTCATTACCGGCGATGGCGGCGGAATCGCACGTTTGTCATTCTCAAGCTTATGATTATGCAGAGGTTAGTAAACTCAGGTTGTCAGACGACACCCTGTTTTCCTGCCGCGGCGTGGGGCGCCTGACGATCCCGGAACTGGCGCGCAAAGGATGGAAGGTGATTCATTTAGCGCAGCAAACTGAATATACCGACTCCGTCGACAGCGACGGCGAGGTTATTAAACTTTATCAGGAAATCGTGGTGTATAAAGAATAACGCGACGGCAGCCTGTTATTATTTCAACGGCGACGAGAACCCTATTATGAATGCAAGAATCGGTATTGACGGCAGAGCTGCCGCCGCCATGGTGATGCTTTGCGCCATCTGGGGAATGCAGCAGGTGGCGATCAAGGCTGCCGAGGCGGATGTGTCGGCGGTGCTGCAAATTGCCATTCGTTCGGGTCTCGCCGCGCTGGGGGTATACCTGTTGGCGCGTTGCCGCGGCGAGTGTTTCACCTGGGATCGCGCCACGCTGAGCGCCGGTCTGAGCGTAGGAGCATTGTTCGCGCTGGAGTTCTTTTTTGTCTCCGAAGGGCTGCGCTATACCAGCGCCTCGCATATGGCGGTGTTTTTGTACACCGCGCCGCTGTTTTCTGCCCTTGGCCTGCATTTCCTGAATCGTCAGGAGCGTCTGTCGCCGGTGCAGTGGCTGGGCATGCTCATCGCCTTTGGCGGTGTGGTGCTGGCCATATCGGGCATGGCTGAGTGCAGCGGCGGGGCCGATCGGCTGAAAGGCGATTTCTATGGCCTGCTGGCGGGGATCGCCTGGGGCGGTTCTACCCTGGTGATCCGTACCACGCGCCTGGCGGAGTGCCCGGCCAAACAGACGCTGCTGTTCCAGTTGACGGGCGCCTGTGTGCTGCTGTCGCTGCTGGCGCTGGCGACGGACAATTTGCACGTCGTCCTGAGCCCCGTGGCCTGGAGCAGCCTGTTGTTCCAAACGGTGATCGTGTCGTTTTTCAGCTACCTGATCTGGTTTTCACTGTTGCGTCGTTATCAGGCTTCCTCGTTGGGCATTCTCACCTTTATGACGCCGGTATTCGGCATCCTGGCGGGGGCCGTCATTCTCGGCGAACCGTTGCAAATTGAATTTGTATTGGGTGCTGTGTTGATCGTACTGGGGTTAATCGTAGTGAGTTGTTCATATCTTATTTATGTTGACCGAAGGGTGGCACCAAAAATATAAATTATGGATGTTGATGTACAGAACTACCAAATAAGCTGCGAAAGCCAATTCATTATTCAGCTGCAAATATCCCGCTATGCCTGGGGCGTGCCGCTGATTACGCTCAGCGATAACGGTGATTTTACCGTGATAAGAAGCCGAGGCTGGTCGAGGTTGGCTAATGGGATGAAATTGGAGGTTTATTATTTTGCCAATAATTCTCTGCTGACCTGGGATAAAAACCGCAAAAATATCTCTTATTCAAAGGCCGGCCGGCTCTACACCTGCGCGCTGCATTTTTCTTATTCCCCCAAAGTATGGCGATAATCCTCTGGCCATCAGACCAGAGGGGAGATTTTCATGATCCACTGCTTAAACGCGAGGATCTTCGGCCACTGCCGCTCGGAGATGGTCGAGGTAAAATAGCAGTGCTCGCAGGGCACGGTCATGTCGGTGAACGGAATGATCAGTTCGCCGCTTTTGATCCAGTCCTGCACCAGATTGAGCCGCCCCATGGCGACGCCAAGGTGCCGCGTCGCGGCCAGCACGGCAAGATCGGAACGGTCGAACTCCATGCTTTTACTGTCGGTATCCAGCCCCAGCGCAAAGTGTTGCGACCAGGTTTGCCACTCATCTTCGCCGGAGTTGTAGCGATCGTGCAGCAGCGTGCAGTGGGCCAGGTTTTCCGGCGTATCGTACAGGTTATGTGTGGCGGCGTACTGCGGCGTGCAGATCGGCACCATTGATTCCTGCATAAAGGCTTCGTCCAGATGCCGCCCCGAGGGCAGTTTGCCGAAGTACATCGCCAGATCCACGCCGCGGTTGGCCAGGTTGATGATTTCCTGCCCGGTCAGAATATTGAGGTGAATGGTGGGGTGCTGGGCGATAAAGTCGCCGATGCGTGGCAGCAGCAGACATTGCACCAGGGACGGGTGCGAGTAGAGGGTCAAGGTCCCCGTCAACTCGCGATTTTTGATGTCCAGAATTTCTTGATTCAAGGTGTTGAAGGAACTGTCCAGCGCCCATTGCATGCGTTCGCCCTCCGGCGTCAGCGTAATCCGGCGATGAAAGCGTTGGAATAGCAGAAAACCCAATTCCTTTTCGAGCAAATTAATGCGGTGGCTCACGGCGCTGGGGGTGATCGACAATTCTTGCGCCGCCAGCGCAAAAGATAAATGACGGGCGACGCATTCGAAAGTATGCAGCCGGGAAAATTGATAGCTGGTCAGCGGGGTCGCCCGCTGCGAATGTTTTTTACTGGGGAACATGCTATTTCTCCGTGCGCATAATCCGGCAATATTAACATTTAATGGCGCGGAGGATAAACCCAGGCTGATTGATATATTCAGTTTTTACGCTGAGAAATATCGTTATGTTGCAGGGGAATTAACTGGCTTGCATAACAACCGGAAATAACAGGTGGTGGGCGCGTTGAGTGAGAGGGTGATGATAATCTGCAATAGCACGAATATAATAAAAAGACGTGCCGTATAAGCAGCGAGTAAAGACGGTGTGCGGCAGCCTGAACGATAAAGGCTCATGTTCCCTGCGGGATATAGCGGTTTCACCGCAATAATTCGTCGCATGGCGACACAGAATACGCGTTAATTCCAGCGGTAAACGAGCGGAGGCATCAATCGATAATACTGCGTCCCTCAGGCCGATAGAACCGCGCCCGGTGGCTACCCACCGGGCGCGGCATTCAGGGAAAAGCGGTTTGTTCGCCGGCGCGCATCAACGGCGGCGCAGCAGCAGGCCGGTCAACAGGCCTGCGCCGGCAATGAGGGCCAATGCGGCGAGGGGGTTTTTCTTCATCATGTTGCCGGCGCAGCTCAGGGCATCGCCGTATTTTTCTTGCAGCACGCCCGCTGCCTGGCGCGCGGCGCCTTCGGCCTGCAAACGTTCGTTGCCGGTGACGTCGCCCGCGATTTCCTGCGCCTTGCCCGCAACTTTTTCCATCATGCCATTGGCTTTTTCGCTGTTCATTGTGATGCGCTCCTAAGGTTCGATCCGTTTGGCTTCCGCACAGGACGGAAGCCTGCATTTGCACCGCCATGTTATGCACTTCACTTTTGGCCTATAAGGGGCGTTTGCATCGGTTTGGGTAGTGCATTTGCAGGCTACTTGCCATTCCTGAAGGCCAGCCCACCGGTAAACAGCCCGCGTTCTCTGGCCCAGACGATGGCTTCGCTGCGGCTATGCACGCCGAGTTTGGAATAGACCGTCGCGACATGGTTGCGGATGGTGTTGAGCGCCAGATTGAGACGCGCCGCGATTTTCTTGTCCGGCAGCCCCTCGCAAATCAATTCCAGCACATCGCGCTCGCGCGGCGTGAGATCGCTGGCGGTAAATCCAGCCTGGTCGGGCCGATTGATGCTTTTCACGTTGGCCAGTTTTTCGATCAGGGTTTGGCTGAACCAGGAGGCGTCCTGCATCACTTCTTCGATGGCGCTTACCAGCTCCAGCTCCGAGCGTTTGCGTTCGGTAATGTCCATGAGCACCAGCAGATAACAGGGCGCATTGTGGATGCTGACGGCATCCGCCGAGGCCACACAGTCAATCGACTCGCTCCCTTTCTTGCGCACCCGGATGTCCAGCCCTTCGACGTTGCCGCTTTTTTCCAGGGCGGCAAACAAACGCCGGTTCGCCTCCGGATCGTCAATAAACGGGATCTCTCCGACCGTCTTGCCGATCAAGTCTTCGGCATCGTACTCGGTGGCGCGGGTGAAGGCTTCGTTGACATCCAGCACGCGCCGCTCGTGCGCGGTACATAACAACGTCGGCACCGGGCTCAGGCGAAATGCCTTGGCGAACCGTTCTTCACTTTCTCGCAGCGCCGATTCCGCCTGACGCCGGGGTTCGAGATCGGTAAACGTGAACAGCATGCAGTCGTCTTCATTGATATCCAAGGGTTGGCCGGCAACCACTACCAGCTTGCTTCCGCCGCCGGGCAGCTTCAGCTCGGCCTCCATCTGCGGAATGGTAGCGCCTTCCCCCAGGCGCTGAACGGCCAGTTCTTTGTGCTCCGCCTGTTCCAAAACGTCGAGTTCATAAACCGAACGCCCCATGACCTGTTCACGTTGGTAACCGGTCATATCAAGGAACCCCTGGTTGACCTTGACGTAACGCAGGTCGCTTAGCCGACAAATGACCGCCGGCGCCGGATTGGCGTTGAAGGTTTTTTCAAAGCGCTGTTCGGCGCTGGCCCACTCCGTCGCGTCGCTCAGGATCAGCGCCAGCAGCTCCGGCTGCCCCTGCGCATCGGTGATAATCAGGCTCCGCAGGCGGTGCACCCAGAAGCTGTCCGGATCGTCGACCTGCCTAACTTCCACCACTACATCGGTGAAGGTCTCGCCATCGGCAACCCGGTTCAGCGGGTACTGTTCCAGCGCCAGCGGGTGATTGTTGCGATAGCGCAGGGCAAAACGCGCCGCGTACTCGTCGGCATTGACCCCCAGGGCTTTCTGGTGGCTCACGCCATGCATGGCCAACGCGGCCTCGTTGGCCCAGAGCAGCGTTTGATCGGTATCCGTCAGGATCACGCCGTCGGACAAGCCGGAGATGATTTGCTGCAGGTGGCCACGCTGGGTTTCGCTGGCCAGGACGGATGGGTTCATGTGCTCTCCGCTAGACAGAAAGGGGCGCGGCCTCTGACGGGGCCGCGGGTTACGCTACTCGCTGAGCAGCTTAGTGCATAACGCGCGTATTCGCAGGGTGTGAATGCACCAGGCATTCTGATGCAAATGAACCGGGACGGCCGACGACGCCGCGCGGCAGACTGAATTTGTCTGCGCGGTTATCCGCCGTGCGTGCAATCACTTGTCCAGAAAATATAAGGAACAACGATGACCACTGTCTATGAATCAAATCGCTTTGCGTTTCAGGTGTCATGGGGCTCGATATTGGCCGGGAGTGCCGTGGCGCTGGTGACTTATCTGACCTTCAGCGTGCTGGGCACGGCTATTGGTGCCCAGGCCGTGGATATGATGCAAAAGGGCAACCCGCTGAGCGGCTTTGGCACCGGCACCGGGATCTGGCTGCTGGTTTCAACGTTGGCATCGCTGGCCGCAGGCGCGTTCGTCGCCGGCCGCTCCGCACCGAATCGCGGCGGCTTGCATGGCTTGCTGAGTTGGGCGATCACCACCTTGTTGACCACCTGGCTGATGGTTTCATTGGCGAGCGGCGTAGTGGGGCTGGCGGGAAACGCGGTGGGTAAAGGGCTTTCGCTGGCAGGCAGCGGCCTGGCGGCGGCAGCGCCAAACGTAGGCGAAGGCCTCAAGCAACAGCTGGATAAAAAGGGCATCAGCCTTGACTGGGGAAGCCTGGAAAATCAGTTGAACGCCACGCTTAAGCAGAGCGGTAAGCCGGAGCTGGATCCTGCTCGGTTGGAGCAGAAAGCCAATCGGGCGGCCGCCGACGGCAAACAGTCGGCCGTGGATGCCGCGGCCGATCCGGCGCAGGCCGCCACCGAGCTTAAGCAGTGGTTCGAGCGCGTCAAGCAGTCCGGTGAGCCGGCGTTGAGCGCCGCCGATAAGGACGCGCTGGTGAATATCGTTGCGGCACGCACCGGCAAGAGCCGCGATGAAGCGAGCCAAATCGTCGATAACTACGCCCAGGCTTACCAGCAGGCGGCGCAGCAGGTGGAAAAACTCAAGGCCGAGGCCGAGCAGAAAGCGCGTGAAGCGGCCGATGAAGCGGCCAAACAGCTGTCTCGCGCCGCGTGGGGTTCGCTGTTGGTGCTGCTGTTGGGCGCTGCGTTGAGCGCCGGCGTGGGGCGGATTGCCGAATCAACCCGCCGCACTGTTGCGGTAAGTTGAGATGAAAAAAAACCTGTCGTGCATCTCGCTGAATTATCGAAAAGTAGCGGGGGCCTCTGCTCCCGTGCTCGTCATCGATTTCTGCAACGAGAACAACGAGCGTTATACCCTGCGCTACAACCTGCCGCCGGATACCCCGGAACGCACCGAGCGGCGGGTATCTTTGCTGCTGTACCTGTTGCGCAAGCACAGGTCCGCAGAGATCGACAACCTGGCTGATTAATCAGGCCGTTAATGAAAAGCCCAGCCTCGCGTGCTGGGCTTTTTGTTTGCGGCCGCAGGCCGTTCTGACAACAAGGCGCGGGCGAGTCGGCTCGGCATTTTACCGGGGGGGGGGGGGG
>OKGA01000029.1_pt1 | contig 96824 bp, 48 predicted proteins | sample 1611451 | NCBI WGS metagenome assembly OKGA01 (sample SAMN04436745, study PRJEB24849) | human gut metagenome | biome: human gut; feature: NICU; material: stool | host: Homo sapiens | place: USA: Saint Louis, MO | collected 2010-12-22
GCTTGCCACCTACGTATTACCGCGGCTGCTGGCACGTAGTTAGCCGTGGCTTTCTATTCCGGTACCGTCAATCCTTCTAACTGTTCGCAAGAAGGCCTTTCGTCCCGATTAACAGAGCTTTACAACCCGAAGGCCGTCATCACTCACGCGGCGTTGCTCCGTCAGACTTTCGTCCATTGCGGAAGATTCCCCACTGCTGCCTCCCGTAGGAGTCTGGGCCGTGTCTCAGTCCCAATGTGGCCGTTCATCCTCTCAGACCGGCTACTGATCATCGCCTTGGTGGGCCGTTACCCCTCCAACTAGCTAATCAGACGCAATCCCCTCCTTCAGTGATAGCTTACATGTAGAGGCCACCTTTCATCTATCCTCGATGCCGAGATTAGATCGTATGCGGTATTAGCAGTCGTTTCCAACTGTTGTCCCCCTCTGAAGGGCAGGTTGATTACGCGTTACTCACCCGTTCGCCACTAAGATTGATAGAAGCAAGCTTCCATCGCTCTTCGTTCGACTTGCATGTGTTAAGCACGCCGCCAGCGTTCGTCCTGAGCCAGGATCAAACTCTCCAAGATATCTTGAAGCTATTTGAATAGCTCATTTGTTTTGTTGTCGCTACCATTAAGTAGCTTTGAATTATGGTTGGTTTTGACTTTGTCAAAACCCGCACTCTGGTATATGTTCAATCATTTTGATTGATTACCTATCATTGTTCAGTTTTCAAAGATCTGTGCCCCTTCATATGGGGTACTTGAATATAATAACATTTCCATATACTGATGTCAACAACATTTGGACAATTTTTACGACAAATTTCAGGAAAATTTTATCATTATTTTTGCACAATTCCACGGCCTAATTTTACAGATTTAAAACTTGAGTTATATTACTTTTTAGACATATCATATAGGGAGAATTTAAAATAAAAAGAAGCCGCAACAAGAATACATCTATTGCATTCTGTTGCGGCTTCTTGCCTATATGACAGTGTGTTTATAGAATCCCTTATTTGTGTCTCAACACTGTATATTAAAAACTTTTATATATAAGGTATTGCAACTGCACATTCCTTATAACAAAAGCTATACATATAATGTGATTATATATGTATTAGATGATTAGTTATCTGTCTGAATCGCTTCACGAAGGTTAATTTCGTGCATGTCTCCAACAGAAGGTTCTTCTGCAGACATATTTTTTACAGTTTGTTTTGTAGCAAACCAAACTGCTTCGTTCATGTAATAACGCAATTCTTCATTAGATACATGTTCTTGATCTTGAGCCATGATATCAAGCATAGCATCTTCCAATGCTTGTGCGTCTTCATCAGTCAAAGGACCGCCAACGGCCTTTTGTTTTTGAAGCAATTCATTCATGCGATCAACCATGCTGCGCAATACATTGTAACCATAGCTATTTGTGTAACCTTGGTCCTTATCATATTTAGGGAATGTGTAATAGCTATACTCGTTTTTATTACGGTTTTCACCATTCCAGTTCAATGCAGTTTCTTGGCCATGTACATAACCTAAAGAATGTTTACGGAAATAATCAGCATAATTATGCTTATCTTTAGAATGTAACCATTTAGCTTCTTCTTTAGTTAACGCTTGATGATTATTCTTTTTGCTTTCAGCTAAAGCAATATGTTTTTCCGCATTTTCCCATGCTTTCACAAATTCATGGATACTTTGTACCGCCTGAGGGCTAGCCACAGGAACCAATACAACAGAACCTGTTGTAGGCACTTTAGCTGGATTTGGTAAAAGCAATGGATCATCAAATGTAGCAGATGCCGCATTAACATGGAATACGCCACTGCCGAATAATACTGCCGCTGTGAAAGCAAGCAAAGTGGATTTTTTCATTATATATTCCTCTTTTCTATCAACGAATTAAATCGGGTGAGAGGATCCCCTAAAGAGGAATCCTCACCCCGTAATGTTCAGTATGAACGTATTATAAACCTAGTCTTGCCATCATTGCAGCAATATTAGCTTTCATTTGTTCATTTTCAGCTTTCAAATCAGCTACTTCACCTTTTAATCCTTGATTTTCAGCTTTCATTGCAGCAAGTTCACGTTGCATTGCATATGTAGAACTGATAGGTCCTTTACGATAACGATCTGCAGTTTCTGCTTCGCCGTCTCTGTTACCTACTTTCCAAGTTACACCAGCATTTGCCATCATATGGCTATTGCTGCCTGCCCAAGCTACACCAGCATGTAACATCATGGATTCATTTTTATAATGAGCCACACCTAATGCCAATGCGGAGTCGCCACGGTAGTTACCGTAACCTGCCATAATTTGAGTAGGTTCGTAAGGGTCATAAGCCATAGGTTTCAATGCGGACAACGCGGAGGACATCGCACCAACTTGACGAACTTCGTTTATAACATTATTCATGCTGTTTGCAACACGATTAAGTTGGGAACCATTAACAGCATCAGTAGAAGTGGAGCTAATTTCGCCTGGAGCCACATTAGTAATCTTATTACCGCCGTTGTTCAAACCAGAGCTTGTTAAAGATACGCTGCCACCACCATTATTCTTAATTGTGATACCGTTACCGTTTGTCACAGTTGTATGACCAGAGTTATCCATAGTTGTAATGGAGTTGATACCAGTAATATCTTTTGCCAAACGAACATTCAAGCTGCCGTTGTTATCGGAAATAACACCGATATTGTTTGCAGTGGAAAGTTTGCTTTCATCAGTGATGCCACCTTTAACGGTTACTTTTTCACCTAAGTTACGATGGAATTCACCTTTGTCACCTGCAAAGTCCAAGCCAGCTTTCTTAAGACCATCGATGCCTTTTTTCAAGTCGCCGATGTTAGCACCGTTTGTTAAGCTGCTGCTATTATCAGCGATATTGTTGATATCTTCGCCTTCGCCATAACCGCTTGCCATGTTAACAACTTTATTGCCACCATTGTTCAAGCCGTCCTTAGTCAATGTTACTGCACCAGTACCATCTTTAGGGGAACCTTGACCTGCTGGAGGAGTAGTAATTGCAACACCGTTGCTGCTAACAGTAGTAGTTACTTTAGTACTACCCATGCCGGATGTAACAACCACACCATCTGCAGTTGTGCTTGTTCTCTTAGTCTTTTTGTCAGTAGTTACAACACCGTTAACAGTCAACTCAGTGGACTGAGTTGGATTATCTACAAGTACACCTTTAGCTGTTGTTTGAGTTGTATTATTTTGACTATCAGATACTTTCACATTACCTGCAGTAAGAGCAGTTGTATTGCCTAATGTATCAGTGCTTGTAACACCTACACCGTTTGTTACAGTAGAGAATTTCTTATCGTCAGTAGTGGTAATCACACTGCGTAAATTCAAGTCTTTTTTGATATCTACAGTGTATGTTTTAGACTTATCTGCATTTGTTGTAGATGTTACAGTTGTATTGCCGCTATCGCCAGCTTTCACTGTCGTAGTTGCTGCAGCCATGCTGCTCTTCAACTGTTGAACGTTAACTGCATCTGTGTCATTTACACCAGCTGCCACGTTAGTGATTTTTTGATCATTTGCGTTTAAGCCTGTGTTGGAGATGTAAGTTTTACCGCCTACAGATACGCCTTTATCGTCAAGAACAACTTGTTTGTTTGGATCGGAACCAACGGTTACAGAGTCAAGACCTTTAAGGTTCTTAGCAAGTTTAACGTTCAAGTTACCGTTTTCATTAACTACGCCAATATTACCGTTTGAAAGTTTAGAAGCATCAGCTTCGCCACCTTTAAGTTCCAATGTTTGACCAAGGTCTTTATGGATAACTTCACCGGAGTCGCCTTTGAAGTTCAAGCCTTTCTTAGTCAAGTCTTGAGTGTTCTTATCAATTTTGTTATCTACAACTTTTAATTGATCTTCTGTTGCAGCTTGACCGTTAGTGATGTTATTAGGATCCCAAGTTCTGTTAGTCAAGTTGTTTACAGTACCATTTGCACCGTTAACTAAAACTTTACCAGCATTGATTGAGCCCTCTGTACCATTGATAGTTACTGCATTAGTACCTTCACCAGCTTTCACGATACCTTTAGTACCATCAATGTGAACTGCTGTATTACCAGAACCTAATGTTACAGTATCTTTCAAGCCTACAGTGAAAGTCTTAGCTTTTGTAATAGCGTTGATTTCTTCCTCAACATCAATATTTTTACCAGCTTTTACCTTAGTATCAGACGCAGCTTTTACTTCGTTCAATTGATTCAAGTTAACTGCATCAGTACCATCAGTACCAGCTTTTACATTCTTGATTTGAGTATCGTTAGCATCAAAACCATTAGCTGTAACGAATTTCTTGCCGCCGATTGTCAAACCATCATTGTTGATAGTTGTTTGACCAGTTGTTACGCTGTTCAAACCTGTTAAGTCTTTTGCAAGTTTAACATTCAACTTACCGTTTTCGGATACAACACCGATATTGTTGTCAGACAATTTAGCTTTATCAGAAACGCCACCTACAACATCCAATGTTTGACCAAGGTCTTTATGAATTAATTCACCAGAGTCAGCTTGGAAGTTCAAGCCTTTCTTAGTCAAGTTTTCAGTGTTCTTATCAATTTTGTTATCTACAACTTTTAATTGATCTTCTGTTGCAGCTTGACCACTTATGATGTTATTAGGGTTCCAAGTAATGTTAGTCAAGTTGTTTACAGTACCGTTTGCACCGTTAACGAAAACTTTACCAGCATTGATGTTACCTGTTACACCATCGATTGCCACTTTACCAGCATTGATTGTGCTGTTCACACCATTAATAGTCACTGCATTCGCACCGTTACCAGCTTTTACGATACCAGTTGTACCGTCGATATTAACAGCTGTGTTACCGGAACCTAATGTTACAGTGTCTTTCAATGCCACTGTGTAAGTCTTAGCTTTTGTAGTAGGATCTTGAGTTTCATCAACATTGATGTTTTTGCTACCTTCTACTTTTGTATTAGATGCAGCTTTTACATCGTTCAATTGTTTAACATTTACAGCATCATTATCTTCTACACCAGCAGTTACGTTTTTAATTTGCGTATTGTTAGCGTTGAAGCCATTATCTGTAACGAATTGTTTGTTGTTGATTCTCAAGCCATCGTTGTTGATAGTTGTTTGACCAGTTGTTACGCTGTTCAAGCCTGTTAAGTCTTTTGCAAGTTTAACATTCAACTTACCGTTTTCGGATACAACACCGATATTGTTGTCAGACAATTTAGCTTTATCAGAAACGCCACCTACAACATCCAATGTTTGACCAAGGTCTTTATGAATTAATTCACCAGAGTCAGCTTGGAAGTTCAAGCCTTTCTTAGTCAAGTTTTCAGTGTTCTTATCAATTTTGTTATCTACAACTTTTAATTGATCTTCTGTTGCAGCTTGACCGTTAGTGATGTTATTAGGATCCCAAGTTCTGTTAGTCAAGTTGTTTACAGTACCGTTTGTACCGTTAACAAGAACTTTACCTGCATTGATATTGCCTGTTACACCATCGATTGCAACTTTGCCAGCATTAATTGTGCTGTTTACACCGTTGATAGTTACTGCGTTAGCGCCGTCACCAGCTTTTACGATACCTTTTGTACCATCAATATTAACTGCATTATTACCAGAACCTAATGTTACAGTGTCTTTCAATGCAACTGTGTAAGTTTTAGCTTTTGTTACAGTATCTACAGTTTCATCAACATTGATGTTTTTGCTACCTTCTACTTTTGTATTAGATGCAGCTTTCACATCGTTCAATTGTTTAACGTTAACAGCATCGTTGTCTTCTACGCCAGCAGTTACGTTTTTGATTTGCGTATTGTTAGCATTGAAGCCATTTGCTGTAACGAATTGTTTGTTGTTGATTGTCAAACCATCGTTGTTGATAGTTGTTTGACCAGTAGTTACGCTGTTCAAGCCTGTTAAGTCTTTTGCAAGTTTAACATTCAACTTACCATTTTCGGATACCACACCGATATTGTTGTCAGACAATTTAGATTTTTCAGTAATGCCACCTACAACATCCAATGTTTGACCAAGATCTTTATGAATTAATTCGCCAGAATCAGCTTGGAAGTTCAAGCCTTTCTTAGTCAAGTCAGTGCTGTTGTCAGTGATTTTCTTATCAACAGATTTCAATTGATCTTCTGTTGCAGCTTGACCGCTTGTGATATTTGCAGGATCCCAAGTGATATTTGTTAAGTTGTTTACAGTACCTGTAGTACCATTGACAGTCACTTTACCGGAGTTGATAGTGCCATTTGTACCATTGATAGTCACAGCATTAGCACCGTCACCAGCTTTCACGATGCCTGTAGTACCGTTGATGTTAATTGCTTTATCGCCGGAACCTAAAGTTACATTGTCTTTCAATGCTACTTTATAAGTTTTAGCGTGTGTATTAGGGTCTACTGTGGAATCAACATTGATGTTTTCGCTACCTTCTACTGTAGTGTTAGACGCATTTTTAACTTCGTTCAATTGATTCAAGTTAACTGCATCATTACCATCAGTACCAGCTTTTACGTTTTTGATTTGTGTGTTGTTAGCATCAAAACCGTTAGCTGTAACGAATTTATTACTACCAATTGTTAAACCTTCGTTATTAATTGTTGTAGCACCAGTTGTTACACTTGTTAAGCCAGTCAACTCTTTAGCAAGTTTAACATTCAACTTACCGTTTTCAGATACCACGCCGATGTTATTGTCGGACAATTTAGCTTTATCGGAAGTACCACCTACAACATCTAATGTTTCGCCAAGATCTTTATGAATGCTTGTAGCGTCATCGCCTTTGAAGTTCAAGCCCTTCTTAGTCAAGTTACTACCATTGTCAGTAATTTTCTTATCAACAACTTTCAATTGATCTTCTGTTGCAGCTTGACCGCTTGTGATATGGTCAGCATCCCAAGTGATATTTGTTAAGTTGTTTACAGTACCTTTAGCACCGTTAACAAGAACTTTACCGGAATTGATATTGCCTGTTACACCGTCAATCGCTATGTTACCAGCATTAATTGTGCTGTTTGTACCGTTGATAGTTACAGCATTATTGCCTTCGCCAGCTTTCACAATACCTTTTGTGCCGTCGATATTAACAGCAGTATTGCCAGAACCCAATGTTACTGTATCTTGTAAACCAACTGTATAAGTCTTAGCTTTAGTAAGTGGATCTTCAGAATCAGTTACATTGATGTTTTTACCAGCTTTTACAACAGTTTTAGCTGCCGCTGCGTTATTGGATACTTCTTTCAACTGTTTAAGGTTAACTGCGTGGTTATCCTCTGTACCAGCTTTCACGTTTGTGATTTGAGTATCGTTAGCATTGAAGCCGTTGCTTGTAACAAATGTGTTACCACCGATTGTTAAACCATTGTTATTAATAGTTGTAGCACCAGTTGTTACGCTGTTCAAACCTGTCAAATCTTTAGCAAGTTTAACATTCAATACGCCGTTGTTATTAACTACGCCGATGTTATTTTCTGAAAGTTTAGATGCGTCAGCTTGACCGCCAGAGATTTTCAATGTTTGGCCAAGGTCTTTATGAATTGCAGTACCTGCATCGCCTTGGAAGTTCAAGCCTTTTTCTACGATTTCAGTTTTTGTAGTATCAATCTTATTGTCTACTACTTTTAATTGATCTTCTGTAGCAGCTTGACCATTAGTAATAGCATTAGGATTCCAAGTTCTGTTAGTTAATTCGTTAACAGTACCTGTAGTACCATTGATAGTTACTTTACCGGAGTTGATAGTACCATTTGTGCCGTTGATAGTCACAGCATTATCGCCAGTGCCAGCTTTCACGATACCTGTTGTACCGTTGATATTGATAGCTGTATTACCTGTGCCTAATGTTACTTCATCTTTCAAGCCTACAGTATATGTTTTAGCTTTAGTTACATTGTCGATGCTTTCATCAACTTTAATGTTTTTACCTTCAGCTACCTTTGTATTTGCTGCAGATGCACTGTTGGATACTTCTTTCAATTGCGCCAAGTTTACTGCATCGCTATCGATTGTACCACGAGCAACGTTAGTAATCTTGTTACCACCATTATCCAAGCCTGTTTTAGTAAGGGATACAGATGCATTGTTTGTAGCACCGTTGCTGATAGTTACACCATTGGAAGTAACTTTTGTATCACCTACAGTTACGCTGTTCAAACCTTTAAGGTCTTTTGCCAAACGAACTTTCAAGTCATTAGAGCCATCGGATACAACACCGATATTGTCTTCTGCAGTCAATTTGGATGCGTCTGTGATGCCACCTTTAACGTTTACTTGTTCGCCAAGTTTTTTATTGATTACATTACCGGAGTCAGCACCGAATTTCATGCCTTTATTGATCAATTCTTCTTTAGTCTTGAACAATTGGCTACCGTTAATAGCATCTGTAGATGTAGCTGTTACAGCACCGTCTTTTACATTTGTAATAGTAGTGCCATTAGCGCCTTCCAATGTTACCTTAGTTTTATCAACAACACCGTTATTGATGTCGTATTTAACAGCACGATCTGTCAATTTATCTACAGAAGTCTTGGATGCAATGTTATTGATTGTAACTTGCTCTTTAACGCCTGCATGGTTTTTATCCTCTACAGTCAAGGATACTTCACCATTGTCGTTTACCTTGTAGGAACCGTCACCAGCGGAGTTTCTTACAAGACGATAGTCAGTTGCACTGCTACCTTGTTGAGTAATTTGTTCACTAACTTTTTTCAACTGATCTTCAGTCGCTGCACGACCGGATACGATAGATGTGGAATCCCAGCTCTTATTGCTCAAGTTAGTTACATAATTACCAGTTTCGCTCGCTTGTTTCGTATTTTGAACAGTTTGAGCGCCCATTACAACGCCACTAGCAGTTACTCTACCTGCTGTACCATCAAGAACTACTTGATTGTTACCGCTACCCAATGTCACTTTGTTATTCAAACGAAGATCATATTTAGCGCCTTCAGTGCTTGTAGCAGGAGTCGTTGTCAATTTAAGGTTATCATCGGAAACAGTTACTTTTGAATGTTTGCCTGCTTCGATTTTTACATCATGCAATTGGCTACCATTTACAGCATCTGTAGAAGTAGAGGATACTTCGCCAGCTTTCAAGTTAGTAATTGTTGTACCGCCTTGGCCTTCCAAAGTAACCTTGTTTTTATTAACAGTAGTACCGTTAAGATCATATTTAACAGCACGTTCTGTCAATTTATCCAATTCAGTTTTGGATGCGATATTGTTGATTGTTACCGTATTAGCAGGACTATTAGGATGAGCCTCATCTTTAACTTTTAAATCAACTTTATTGTTTTCTACAGAGTAAGAACCATCTGCAGAATTTGTATTGTTGATCAAGCGGTAATCTGTTTTAGCTGCATTAGTAGTCTTGATTTCATCAGACACTTTTTTCAACTGATCTTCAGTTGCTGCACGACCAGATGTGATTGTAGGGTTTTGAACATTCCATTCTTTGTTGTCCAAACCAGTTACATAGTTTTTATTGTCGCTATGTTTACCTACACGAACAGAACCAGCAGTTACGCTATTCAAACCTGTTAGGTCTTTTGCCAACTTAACATTAAGGTTGCCGTCTTTAGCTACAACACCGATGTTATTGTCAGACAAAGTACCTGTAGCGCCACCAGTAATACCTAAAGTATCGCCAAGTTGTTTATTGATTTTAACATTGTTATCGCCTTGGAAGCTTAAGCCTTTAGCGATTTTGTTAGTGTTATTTGTGATATTAGTAGTATTAATATCTTGTTGCTCTTTAGAAGCAAGGTTCGTCAACTTAACTTGTTTAGGATTGGAACCATCAGCATCCGCAACAGTCAATGTCATGCTACCGTCAGCAGCTACTTTATATTCACCGTTGCTGCCTGCTGCAGGGTTTGCAATCAAGCGGTAGTCAGTTTTGGAAAGACCATTAGAGATTTTAGAGATATCAACATCGAATGTTTGATTATCATTACGTGTCAATGTCAATCTCTTACCGTCATTGGATACTGTACCGGATGTAACATAAGTATTTTTCAAACCTGTTACTTCAGCGGTTAAACCGTTTGTACCGGTCATGTTAATCTTGCCATTACCGTTTGCTTCATAAGTAGCAGCACCACGTTGTAAGTATTTATCGTATTTAGCTGCAATACGAGAGATATCACCGATATTAGCCGCATTTGTTAATGTATCGCCACCGGATTTTACATTAGTGATTTGATTACCACCAGCATTGATACCTCTTGTGCTCATGGATACATTACCTGTTGTAACGGAGTTGAAGCTTGCATCTTCAACAGTTGCAACCGTAACATTATCTCCGGAGCCTTCTAATGCAATATTTTTACCAGCTTTAAAGTTAACTGTACGATTAGGCGCTTTTACATCTTTTAGCTTTCTACCGTCAACTTGAAGTTCCCAACCTTGGTTTGCAGATTTAATAGCTTCATGAACGGTATTTTTACCTGTATCACCAATGTTAGTCATGGTGATAGTACCGTTTTGGTCAACCTGAGCATTACCGCCTAAGATATTCTTAGTGCTGTTAGCTACATTACCCACTGCATTAGCAACGCCATATAATTGGCTGCCATTAATAGCATCTGTAGATTGTGCATTCACACGACCAGCAGCTACGTTAGTGATTGTACGTTTTGTAGAATTGTTACCAACGCTAACTGTGGAATCAGCAGTGCCACCGGCATAGTTATATTTCAAGCCGTTAATAGTTTCACTAGCAGTGCTCACAGAGGCCGCTGTTTCAGATTTAGCACCTAACGCAACGCCACGAACGTTATTTACTGTCGCATTGCTACCAAGAGCTAAGCCTTCGTTTGCTTGTACACTTGCTTCACTACCGATTGCTACAGCATCAGTTACTTCTTTTTGAGCTTTAAGTTTAGTGATTAATTCAGGATTATCTTTATAAACACTACGATCACGTACACGTTCTAATGTACCTGCTTGAGCGCTTACGCCCAATGCGATGGACCGAGAACCAGTTGCTTGTGCATCATCACCGATAGCCACAACATTTTTCTTGTCCCCATCTTGAGTGCTCAAAGCACTAGCTTCACGACCCATAGCAATAGAGCCGTAACCTTCGGAATGAGCGTTATTACCGATAGCTGTAGAACGTTCACCTAATGCCCATGCAGCATTACCTGCTGCTACAGAAGATCCGCCCAATGCATATGTATCATTACCTAATGCCACGCCGGAACCACCATGAGCACGCGCAGAGTTACCTACAGCAACGGAGTTATTTACTTTATATTGAGGGTCATTTTGAATACCGGATTCAGCATTATTACCGATAGCTATGCCGTCCATTGCACGAGTTTTGGCATTGTTACCAAGAGCAACCCCATTATCACGATAATGAGCAGCACTGTTACCGATAGCTACGCCTTGTATTCCCTGAGAAAGGGCATTACTACCGATAGCTATGCCATGAGTAAAATTCTCGCCTTTATAATTTGTACCTGCTGCTACATTAGCACCTGTCCCCATAGCAACACTATCTACAGTATTTGATTTAGCACCTTGACCGATAGCAATAGCACGAGCAGCGTTAGCTTGGGTATTAGTACTTCCGTCATATGCTGTATACGGTGTACCTTTTGCGTCTGTCAATGGATCAGGATTTGCAGAACCGATAGCAATGGATTGAGCACCTTTTGCCAATGCGGAGTGACCCATGGCCAAGCTAGCAGACCCTTGTGCGGATGCTGCCGTACCGATAGCTGCCGCATATTGTTCTCCTGCGTAAGCTTGACGCATCATCGCCAAGGAGTTAAAGCCTTTTGCCTTTGCAGCTGAACCGACAGCAATAGCACCGATTTGTTCAGATTGAGCATAATGGCCTAAACCGATACCCAACGCACGAGATTGGGAATAATCACCGATAGAAATACCGGATACGGAGCCATCATTAGAACGTGCATTCGCACGATTACCAATTTGAATACCGAACACCTTATTATCAGTATATAAGTGTCCTTGTCCTGGATTTCCTGGTGTTTTGTAATCATACATTTGAATGTAAGGTGCTTTTTCGCTAGGGTATAAATACGTAAACCCGCCATCACGTTCACCTTCACCAGGAGATAAAGAAAGACCTCTAATAGGTGCTGCATCAACACCCGAAATTAATCCGCTACCGCAGGTCAAAACCATAGCCGCCAAGCCAACTTTTACCGTAGCTTTAGCGGAATTACTAACAAAGCTTTTGGAGCCACGAGTATGGCTTTTTGCAATTTCAGATACAACGACATATGCGCCTCGTACCTGACTCCAAATTACCCTATAAATACGATTCATTTAGTAGTACCTACCTTTCACACAGTTTTATAAGGGATTCTAAAACCAACACTAAAACACTAAAAATAATAAAATTTTCATCAAAAATTTAATTACTATACATATAAAATATCAGATTAGTTTATGAATGTAAATATATTTTTTTCATATTTCGCTCATTTATTTTCAGAACTTTAAACTTCTTTTAAAAATTGATTTTCTTACTCATTTAAATATATTTTCAATCATAAAAACCCTTACAACAATGGGCCAAACAACACTTATAATCTAAAGCTAATGATTTTATAGTAAATTAATCACATTTATAATTTTCGATTAAAATTATATGTTCTGTATTATACACTATTATGAAAAGTTTGTGAAGTCAAACACAAAAAAAGAACGAAAGTCCTTTCACAGTAGACTTTCGTTCTTTCATTTTATATACCATATAGGGTTAAAATCATCTAATTTTCATGGGTATTTTCTGGTACATCAGCTCGCTTTTTATCGCATGAACGTAAGATGAAACAGGTATGAATTACATGCCTAAACGACTCATAATAAGAGCCAATTGTCGCTTAGTTTCTTCGTTATCTTTCTGTAGACGAAGATTATCTTCTTTTAATGCCGCATAGTCTGCAGTTAATTTTTCATCCTGCGCTTTCATGCGTGCATTTTCAGCTTTCAAAGCGGTCATTTCATCCTGCATTACGTACATAGAACTGATAGGACCGCCCTTGTAGCGTTCAGGAATAGCCTTCTTCTCATCAGAAGAACCGAATTTACGAGTTACACCAGCATTCACCATATTATGACGACTACCAACAGATACGCCTGCATGGAACATAGTGTCTTCCGATGTGTAGTGAGCAACACCTAAAGCTGCTGCAGTTTCGCCTCTGTAATTACCAATACCAGCCATCACTTGAGTTGGTTCTAACGGATCATATTGAATCGGTTTCAACGCAGACATAGCCGCCGCATGAGCACCTACACGTTGCGTTTCGCCCGCCACGGAATTAATAGCATTGGCCATGCCCTCTGTAACTCCTTTCAATTGATTTACGTTAACCGCATCCGTGCCGTTTACACCAGGACCTACATTGCTAATTGTTTTACCACCGTTATTCAATCCATCTTTAGTAAGGCTTACAATGTTACCGCTAGCAGGAGTAATGGTTATGCCACTGCCGTTCACAACCGTAGAGTTACCTGCGGCATCCTTAGTCGTTACTGACGTAAGACCTTTCAAATCTTTCGCCATACGAACCTTGAGATTGCCGGTACCATCGGATACAACACCTAAATTATCTTCTGTAGTCAACTTGCTAGCATCAGTAATACCACCGATTACGTTTACCTGTTCGTTAAGTTTTTTGTTAATCACATTACCGGAATCACCACCGTATTTCATACCATCGTCTTTAGTTGCCACTTGATGTGTCTTGCCCTGTTCATCTTGGTACTTAATACGAGTAATAGCATTACCTCCTAGATCAGAATCACCCTTATCAGCAATCATATCTGCATTGCGACCATCTTTGCCAGTTAAACCGATATGACCAACGCCATCTTTGCCGGACATAGATACAGCATCTTTACCGTCTTTACCTGTAATAGCTACTTTGCCGTCTGTACCATTCGCAGCGTCTGGACCTGTAATGGAAACGCCATCTTGACCGTTTTTGCCGACTTTCACCTTATCAGTCGTTACCGTATCGGCAGTGACCGTTTTGGTAGTAACGCTATCAGTCTTAAGATTCTTAGCCATTTTAATAGTAACATTACCATTTTCGGCTACTGTTTTGATATTTTCACCGGAATAATCACTATCAGCCCCTTGACCTTCACCTTTGATAGTAACCTTTTGACCTAAATCACGGTGGAAATCGCCTGTATTACCGGCAAAATCCATACCTTTCTTCGTAATGTCATCACCTAAGTTATTAATCTTATTATCCAAGGTTTTATGGGACTTCTGCAATTGATCTTCTGTAGCAGCACGACCACTTGTAATATTGTTAGGATCCCAATCTTTGTTTTCCAAACCTGTCACATGACCGTCCTTGCCATCAACAGATACTTTACCTGCCGCGATCTTACCATCTTTACCGTCGATAGTTACCTTATCTCCGGCCTTAATTGTACCGTTTGTACCGTCAATCGCTACATTGCCGGCCTTGATTGTACCCTTATCGCCATCGATTTCAACTTTATCGCCTGCTTTAATGGTTCCTTTGTTGCCGTCGATGGTAACTTTATCCCCTGCTTTGATTGTACCTGTTGTACCATCCATTGCAATTTGTTTCGTAGGATCAGTCCCCATTGTTACTTGATCTTTGAGGCCCACTTTGTAGTTTGTAGAACCGTCCGCATTAGTGGTCTTATCTACTTGGACATTATTACCTGCCGTTACAGTTGTAGTAGCAGCTGCTGCGGCTTTATCCAATTGGGATTTATTAACCGCATCCTTAGAATCAGTACCATCAGCTACATTCGTAATCTTCTTGTTGGACGTATCGATACCGTCCTTCGTCATGGATGGACCGTTGGTAATCTTCACGCCGTTCTTTGTAACAGCAGTCAACGGATTGCCATCCTTATCTTGAACGGTCATACCTTCACCATTAACAACGGTTTTACCGTTTGCACCATTAGTACCATTGTTGAAAGTTATGGAATCTAAACCTTTCAGATTTTTTGCTAAACGAACATTAAGGATATTATTTTTACTAATAACACCAATATTATTTTCGGTCAACTCAGATTCATTGGTGACACCACCCTTAATGTCCAATTGTTCATTAAGTTTCTTCTTGATGGTAGTACCGGAGTCACCACCGTATTTCATACCATCGTCTTTGGTTGCTACTTCATGGGTTATGCCATTTTCATCTTGATATTTAATGCGCGTGATTTCATTTCCATTAACATCAGCAGCACCTTTATCAGCGATAATATCCGCACTGCGACCATCTTTACCAGTTAAACCAATATGACCTATACCGTCTTTACCGGACATGGACACTGCATCCTTGCCGTTTTTATCTGTAACAGCTACCTTACCGTCGGTGCCATTCACCGTATCTGGACCGGTAAGAGATACGCCATCCTTACCGTCTTTGCCGACTTTCACGGATTCAGCCTTAAGATTTTTGTTCATCTTCACATCGATAGTCGTGTTACCTGTTGCTGCATCTTGTTTGATGAAAGTCTTAATATTGTCACCACTATAGTCGGTATCAGCAGCTTTGCCTTCACCTTTAACAGTGATAGTAGAGCCTAATTTATTAGTTTGTACGCCGCCTACATTAGCATTGAATTTGAGACCTGTATCAGTTTGACCTGCCAAAGCTTGTTTCAATTGATCCTCTGTTGCAGCACGACCGGATACAACATTACCTGCATTCCAAGTCTTATTATCAAGCCCTGTCACGTAGTTACCTGTATTAGCAGGGGTTGCACCATCGGATTGTTTGCCCATGGTTACAGTGCCGGCTTTCACAGTTTCTGTAGCAGTAACAGATGTAACGTTAAGATCTTTCTTCAATTTTAGACCGATCTTAGTGTCATCACCGGTTTGTGTAATTTCTGTGGTGATGTTATCGTCGCCGTTTACCGTTACCTTAGAGCCTAGTTTATTAGTTTTTTCAGCGTTATTATCCGCATCAAAACGAAGGCCTTTGTTGGTAAGTTCAGTCTTAGCGTCATTAATATTATTGTTGAGTTCAGTTTTAGTGTCAGCGATATTTTTGTTTAATTCGGTTTTAGTATCACTAATGTTTTTATTTAACTCAGTTTTAGTGTCATGCAATTGACTGCCGTTCACCGCATCTTTGGAATTAGCCGCAATATTACCATCAGCAACATTGGTAATCTTTTGGTCGTTCGCATTGATGCCATTTGGAGATACATAGGTCTTACCACCTACGGTCAAACCACCACTATTGATGGTTGTACCGCCAGCTGTTACGCTATCTAAACCGGTTAATGTTTTTGCCAACTTCACGTTCAATGTGCCTGTACCGTCAGATACAACGCCAATATTATTATCCGTTAAATCTGCGGCCGTAGCTCCGCCTTTAATGGCAACAGTACCACCTAATTTCTTATTAATAGTCGTGCCAGAGTCGCCATTAAAGTTCAAGCCTTTATCCAATTCGGATTTAGATGCTACATCTTTAATCGTTACGGTTTTTGTTTTATCCGGATGGTTCTTATCTTGAACTGTCAATGCCACGTCACCATTGGCATCTACAGTATAGTCACCATTGGAACCTGCTGCAGGATTTGCAACGAGACTAAAGTCCGTTGCATTAGCGCCTTGAGTTGTGATGGCTTCAGTAACTGTCTTCAATTGATCTTCTGTTGCAGCACGTCCGCTGACAGCAGTCGGATTAGTTACGCTCCATGTCTTATTATCAAGACCTGTTACGTAGTTACCCATAGTAGCAGGAGTTGCACCATCGGATTGTTTACCCATAGTTACAGTACCGGCTTTCACAGTTTCCGTAGCAGTAACAGTGGTAACATTAAGGTCTTTCTTCAATTTAAGACCAATCTTCGTATCGTCACCAGTTTGACTGATTTCCGTCGTAATATTGTCGTCGCCATTTACTGTTACCTTAGAGCCTAGTTTATTCGTTTTTTCAGCGTTATTATCCGCATCAAAACGAAGGCCTTTGTTGGTAAGTTCAGTTTTTGCGTCACCAATATTTTTATTCAACTCAGTCTTAGCATCACTAATGTTTTTATTTAACTCAGTTTTAATGTCATGCAATTGACTGCCGTTCACCGCATCTTTGGAGTTAGCCGCCACATCGCCATTAGCAACATTGGTAATCTTTTGGTCGTTCGCATTGATACCATTTGGAGATACATAATTCTTACCACCTACGGTCAAACCAACACTATTGATGATAGTGCCACCAGCTGTTACGCTTTCCAAACCAGTTAATGTTTTAGCTAACTTCACGTTTAACGTACTGCCATCAGATACGACACCAATATTATTGTCCGTCAAGTTCGCAGCCGCTGCACCACCTTTGATGCTAAGCTTATCGCCCAACTGTTTATTAATTACAGCGCCGCTATCTCCATCAAAGTTAAGGCCTTTAGCAATAGTCGTATTGATTGTGGATATAGCATTTTTATTAGTCGTAATATCTTGCGTATTTTGAGCGATATTTTGCTTATTTTGTGCAACATCAGTCTTATTCTTACCGATGTCAGTTGTATTTTGAGCAATATCAGCCTTGTTTTTAGTTATATCTTGTTTATTCTTGCCAATATCAGTCGCATTTTGAGCAATGTCAGTTGTGTTTTGAGCTATTTTATCCTTGTTCGTATTAACTTGCGTATTAACAGACTTCAACTGATCTTCCGTTGCAGCACGGCCGGTTACGGCTTGTGGATTATCTACATCCCAAGCAGTATTAGTAAGACCAGTTACCGTGCCTGCAGTACCATCCACAGATACAGGATTAGCAGTTCCTAAGGTGATTTTATCCCCTAATCCGACAGTATATTCCTTACCGCCGGCTGCATTTGTACCTTCATCTACAGTGATATTGCTGTTTTTAGCTTTCACAGTACTTGCCTTAGCAGTTCCACCGATAGCATCCTGCAACTGACTGAAGTTAACCGCATCAGTAGGATCTGTGCCTTTTGCTAGACCGGTAATCTTTTGATTATTTGCATTGATACCGTTCGGCGTTACGTAGGTCTTGCCGCCTACAGTCAAACCACTACTATTAATAGTTGTTCCACCAGCTGTTACGCTATCCAAACCAGTTAATGTTTTAGCTAGTTTCACATTTAATGTGCTGCCATCAGACACGACACCGATATTATTGTCCGTAAGATCCGCTGTAGCACCACCTTTAATGGTAACAGTGTCGCCCAATTTTTTATTAATCGCAGTACCGCTATCACCGTTAAAGTTTAATCCTTTATTGATATTGGTTACATTTGTATTGACCTTATCATTAACGGATTTCAACTGATCTTCCGTTGCAGCTCGACCACTTACAGCTTGAGGATTATCCGCGTTCCAAGACTTATTATCGAGTCCTGTCACAAAGTTACCGTTTGCACCGCCAGCACCACCAGCTTGTTTGCCCATAGTCACAGTGCCAGCTTTCACAGTATCAGCAGCAGTAACAGTAGTAACGTTGAGATCTTTTTTTAATTTAAGGCCGATCTTAGTATCGTCACCAGTTTGACTGATTTCTGTCGTGATATTATCATCGCCATTTACCGTTACCTTGGAACCCAATTTATTGGTCTTAGTTCCGCCTGTATCCGCATCAAACTTGAGACCTGTATTAATCACATCATTCTTCGCGGTCGATATATTATTGTTTAGCTCGGTTTTAGCATTATCTATATTGCCGTTCAGTTCAGTTTTAGCGTCATTAATATTTTTATTGAGCTCAGTTTTGGCATCACCGATATTTTTGTTTAATTCAGTTTTAGCATTATTAATATTGTTATTTAATTCGGTTTTAGCCGCATGAAGTTGACCGCCGTTAACTGCCTCTTTGGAATTAGCCGCCACTTCACCATCAGCAACATTAGTTATTTTCTTGTCGTTTGCATTGATGCCGTTCGGAGTTACATAGGTCTTACCGCCTACGGTCAAACCACTACTATTGATAGTTGTACCCCCAGCCGTTACGCTATCCAAACCGGTTAATGTCTTAGCTAGTTTCACATTTAATGTGTTGCCATCAGATACGACACCGATATTATTGTCCGTCAAATTCGCAGCCGCTGCACCACCCTTGATGCTAAGCTTATCGCCCAACTGTTTGTTAATTACAGCGCCGCTGTCTCCATCAAAATTTAGACCTTTAGCGATAGTCGTATTGATGGTAGAGATAGAATTTTTATTGGTCGTAATATCTTGTGTGTTCTGTGCGATATTTTGTTTATTTTGTGTAATATCAGTCGTATTCTTACCAATATCGGTTGTGTTCTTGGTGATATCTGCCGTATTTTTAGCTATATCTTGCTTATTCTTACCGATGTCAGTCGTATTTTGAGCTATATCAGTCTTGTTCTTAGCTATATCTTGTTTATTCTTACCGATATCAGTCGTATTCTGAGCAATGTCAGTTGTATTTTGAGCTATTTTATCCTTATTTGTGTTAACTTGCGTATTAACAGCTTTTAACTGATCTTCCGTTGCGGCACGACCAGTTACGGCTTGTGGATTATTTACATTCCAAGTTGTATTAGTAAGACCTGTTATAGTTCCTGTGGTTCCATCCACGGTCACAGGATGTGCCGTACCTACAGCAAGTTTATTGCCCAATCCAACAGTGTATTCCTTACCACCATTTGCATTGGCACCTTCTGTTACGGTTATATTCGCGTCTTTCCCTTTTACCGTAGTGGCCTTAGCAGTACCACCGATAGCACTTTGTAATTGACTGAAATTAACCGCATCGTTAGGTGCTGTACCATTAGCAACACCAGTAATCTTTTGATTATTAGCATTGATGCCATCAGGTGTTACATAGGTTCTAGCACCTACACTCAAACCATTTTTACTAATAGTAGTGTTTCCTGCATTAACGCTCTCTAATCCTGTTAAATATTTTGCCAACTTTACAGTCAATCTACCGGTACCATCGGATACAACACCAATATTATTATCGGATAATGCCCCTGTAGCACCGCCTTTAATGACTAGAGTATCACCTAATTTTCTCTTAATCGGAGCACCTGTATCGCTGCTAAAATAGAGCCCTTTTTCAAGAGTATTATTGATAGTGTTAATATCATTCTTATTAGTAGTAATATCATCTTGTATTTTTGTGATATTTCGTGCATTGTTACCAATACGGCTTGAGTTATCTGAGATACTCTGCGTATTTCGATTAATAAAATACTGATTGGAATTAACTTTCTCATTAACCCGCTTTAACTGATTTTCCGTAGCAGCACGCCCTGTAACGGGTGCTGGATTATTTACATCCCATGATGTATTGGTAAGACCTGTGATCGTTCCTGTACCACTATCTATGGTTACAGGATGCGAGGCCGCCCCTTTCCCTACAGTAATCTTATAGTTTAAGCCAACAGTATATTCTTTACCACCTTTCGCCGTTGAGTTTTCCCTTAGCGTAATATTACCATCATCATTTACTTTTACTATGGCTTCTTTAGCCGTACCGTTAATTGCGCGTTGCAACTGACCGTAGTTAACTGCGTCCTGACTACCTGTACCGTCTGCAACACCTCTAATTTGTTGATTATTGGCATTAAGACCACCGGTTGACACATAGAGTTTACCGCCTACAGACACCCCTTTATTATCAATCGTAGCAGTTCCTGCTGTTACGCTATCCAAACCAGTTAATTTTTTAGCCAATTTCACATTTAGTGTGCCATTTCCGTCTGCTTGAACCCCAATATTGTTGTCAGCCAGAGCACCGCTAGCGCCACCTTTTATTCTTACTGTGTCACCTAATTTTACTTGGTTCTGAACAAAGTTATCACCATAAAAGAACAATCCCTTATCAATATTGTCTTTATTATATCTAATAGCATCGTGGATCGTGCTTTTACCTGTAAAACCGATATCGCTCATCGTTAATTTACCGGTATCAGGATCGAGCGCCGCATTACCGCCAAGGATATTTTTAGTAGTAGTGGCTAAATTGCCCAGGCTATTTGCTACGGCATATAACTGACTACCGTTAATAGCATCTGTAGACGAAGCATTCATGCGTCCCGCCGCCACATTGGTAATCGTACGTTTTACCGTATCACTACCCACACTAAGCGTGGAGTCAGCACTGCCGCCAGCTAAATTCTTATACCATAAACCATTTACATGCTGATTTGGCGTACTTACCACATTAGCCGTCTTGGAGTTGGCACCTAATGCAATTGATCGTTGTTGATTCACATCAACTAATGCATTTTTACCGATGGCAATGGAATCATCTGAAGCTGCGATTGCAGCTTTACTCATAGCAATAGAATTATTTTTCGTCGCTTTTGCCGTCTCACCGATAGCAATAGAAGCCTCACCGCTAGCCACGCTATCCCAACCCATAGCAGCAGCATTAGTAGCGTCAGCTGTAGAGTTCGCACCGATTGCGCGAGCACCCGCTGCCAATGCTCTTGCACCGTTACCGATGGCTACGCCCCACTCGCCTCTGGATTGAGAGCCGTTACCCATAGCAACGGCACCGCCTTTAGATGCCTTCGCATTATTACCAAATGCCATGGATGATCCACCCCAAGCTCTGGCATTGGTACCAAATGCCTGATCATTATCGGCACCCACATAGTTACCGGCCTCATCATATCCAGCCCAGGATGTATTACCAAGGGCAAAGCCATTTAAAGAAGCTACTTTTGTCAAATTACCGATAGCAACACCATTATTTACTTCAACCGTTGCATTTCTTCCGATTGCAACACCTTGCACATTACCAACATTAGCCCTATTAGTTTTTGTAACAGTAGCACCTGTACCCAAGGCCACACTATTATCTGCCATTGCTGTACTATTGTCACCTATCGCTACAGTACCATTTTTAGCCTGAGCATTATCACCCCATTTTAATGTAGATGCCTGCGCTTCAGTTGGTATAATCCCTCCTGCTAACATAACAGTACAGATAGAAATTCCGAGCATCTTGGCAAACACAGATGTCATTGTCGAGCGTTTCGACATATTCTTCGCTGTTTCAGCCACAACGACATAACATCCTTTTGTACGACTCCAGATTACTTTAAAAATTCGGTTCATCTCATCTTACTCCTTGCATAAAACTATCAAATTATACGAATATAATAAAATATTTTATAACTATTTTAAAAAGTAAAAATACAGTTAATATATGGCTATTTATCGATGCATATCATATTAAACATATCATATTCTATACTAAAAGTAAAAAATTTTTCACTCTACACTCACTTCTAAATCATAAATATTTATGAATATACAAAAAGGCCGTCATATACCTTATGAATATGCTAAATGTACTAATTTTTTCGCATAAAATTAACTTCATGAAAAAAATGTATTTCACCTTAGTAAACTATTATGATCCAATTATTATTCACCTATATCACTCACCTATTTTAATTACATTACAAGTTAACCATGACATATATATGCTCATAACAACCATTTCATCTATTTTTTGCATGCAAAAAGGCGCCAAAAGCATTTCGCTTTTGGCGCCTTTTATAAGCACTGCCGTATCAATATGTTATTTCATATTATTTCAAGCCCGCTTGTTGCATCAATAATGCAATTTGCGCTCTCATTTCTTCGTTGTCGCGTTGTACTTTTTCGTACTTAGCTTTCAAAGCAGTCATTTCATCCTGCATTACGTACATGGAGCTAATAGGGCCACCTTTGTAACGTTCAGGAACTGCTTTCTTAGCATCAGAAGTACCGAATTTACGAGTTACACCAGCATTCACCATGTTATGGTGGCTACCAACAGATACGCCTACATGGAACATTGTATCTTCTGCTGTGTAATGTGCAACGCCTAGAGCTGCCGCAGTTTCACCTCTGTAATTACCGATACCGGCCATTACTTGAGTTGGTTCCAATGGATCGTATTGAATCGGTTTCAACGCTGAAAGTGCCGCCGCATGAGCGCCCACACGTTGTGTTTCGCCCGCTACGGAGTTAATAGCATTAGCTAACCCATCTGTAGCACCTTTCAATTGATTTACGTTAACTGCATCAGTGCCGTTTACACCAGGGCCTACATTGGTAATTGTATTACCGCCATTGTTGAGGCCATCTTTAGTAAGGCTTACTGCGTTACCGCTAGCAGGTGTAATTGTTACACCGCCACCGTTCATAACTGTCGTATTACCTGCAGCATCCTTAGTGGTTACTGTTTCAAGACCTTTCAAGTCTTTCGCCATACGAACCTTGAGATTGCCAGTACCATCAGATACGACACCTAAATTGTCTTCTGTAGTTAACTTGCTAGCATCAGTAATGCCACCCACTACATTAACTTGTTCGTTAAGCTTTTTCTTAATTACGGAACCGCTATCGCCACCGTATTTCATACCATCGTCTTTAGTTGCCACTTGATGTGTCTTACCATTTTCGTCTTGGTACTTAATACGTGTGATTGCGTTACCATCTAAGTCTGGATCACCTTTATCAACGGTAATATCCGCATTACGGCCGTCTTTACCAGTTAAACCGATATGACCAACACCGTCTTTGCCGGACATGGATACAGCATCTTTACCGTCTTTGCCTGTGATACCTACTTTACCGTCTGTACCGTCAGCACCGTTAGGACCAGTAATGGATACGCCGTCCTTACCGTTTTTGCCAACTTTTACCTTATCAGTAGTTAAGCTGTCAGTTTTAAGGTCTTTCGCCATCTTGATATTAATATTACCATCTTGGTCGGCTACTGTTTTAATATTTTCACCGGAATATTTGTCATTCGCTTCTGTACCCTCACCTTTGATGGTAACCTTTTGGCCTAGATTACGGTGGAATTCACCTGTATTACCAGCAAAATTCATACCTTTTTTCGTGATTTCATCACCTAAGTTATTAATCTTATTATCCAAGGATTTGTGAGATTTTTGCAATTGATCTTCTGTAGCAGCGCGACCGCTTGTGATGTTGTCAGGATCCCAATCTTTGTTTTCTAGGCCTGTCACATAACCGTCTTTACCATCAACAGATACCTTGCCTGCTGCAATCTTACCATCTTTACCGTCAATAGTTACCTTGTCGCCCGCTTTAATTGTACCGTTTTCACCGTCAATCGTTACATTACCCGCTTTAATAGTACCTTTGTTGCCGTCGATTGTAACTTTATCACCAGCCTTGATAGTACCTGTAGTACCATCCATTGCGATTTGTTTCGTAGCATCAGAGCCCAATGTCACTTGATCTTTAAGACTTACTTCATAATTCTTGGAACCATTCGCATTGGTGCTAGGTGTCACAGTAATATTATTACCTGCAGATACCGTTGTGGATGCAGCTGCTGTAGCTTTATCCAATTGAGATTTATTAACTGCATCGTTAGGGTCCGTGCCATCAGCAACATTCGTAATCTTGTTACCGCCGTTATTTAAGCCGTCTTTTGTAAGACTTACTGCATCGCCACCAGCACGATTGATGGTCATGCCATCACCATTGATAACAGTATTATTGCCGCCGTTTGTGAAAGTAGCAGACGTCAAGCCTTTCAATTCTTTCGCTAAGCGCAATTTCAATGTATCGGAACCGTCGGAAACAACACCGATGTTGTCTTCAGTCGCTAATTTGCTTTCATCGGAGATACCGCCCTTAACATTCACTTGGTTGTTAAGTTTCTTTTTAATCACATTTCCTGTATCGCCGCCGTACATCATACCATCGTCAAGAGTTGCAAGTGTATGTGTATTACCGTCTTTATCTTCGGTCACTAAACGATTAATGCTTGTACCATCTACACCGTTTTTAGCGTCGCCACCTTTAAGTGTAACGCCGTCTTGACCGTTTTTACCAGCAATAGCCACACTATTAGCTTTGAGGTTTTTGTTCATCTTCACATCGATAGTTGTGTTGCCAGCTTGATCTTGTGTGATGAAAGTTTTAATGTTTTCACCGCTGTAGTTAGCATCAATATCATTACCTTCGCCCTTAACAGTAACCGTAGAGCCAAGTTTATTAGTTTTTACACCGCCACTGTTAGCATCGAATTTCAAACCTTTATTAGTTAATGCGTCTTCACTATCTTTGATTTTATCTTTCAAGTAATCCACATTAACCGCTTCGCTACCATCGTTGCCTGTAGCATATGCCAAGTTTGTCACATGAGTGCCACCCGCTTTGTTAGCATAGGCAGGACCTTCGTAACTTACTTTAGTTTTATCAACAGTGCCAGCAGGATCCAAGTCATACTTAACAGCACGATCTGTCAATTTATCAAGGCTAGATTTAGATGCAACATCCTTAATCTTAACAGTTTCTTTTTGACCTGCATGGTTTTTATCCTCTACAGTCAAGTCAACATCGCCATTAGAATCAACAGTATAAGCCTCATCTGCAGCAGCTGTATTTTTCACCAAACGGTAATCTGTAGCAGCAGCACCTTGATTCTTAACAACATCACTAATCTTTTTCAATTGATCTTCTGTAGCAGCACGACCGCTTACAGGATTAGATGTATTCACATCCCAATCTTTATTATCAAGACCAGTTACATAGTTCTTAGTATCAGCGTGTTTACCCATTGTTACACCGCCGGCTTTCACAGTATCTGTAGCTGTCAATGTTTGAACATTAAGGTTTTTGTTCAATTTAACGCCGATTGTAGTATCATCGCCAGTTTGCGTAATTTCAGTAGTAATATTACCATCACCATTTACTGTTACTTTAGAACCAAGTTTATTCGTTTTTTCATCGTTATTATCAGCGTTGAAACGAAGACCTTTATTGATTAGTTCAGTTTTGGCATTACTGATATTAGTATTTAATTCGTTTTTAGCCTCGTGTAATTGACCGCCGTTTACAGCGTCTTTGCTACCTGCACCTACAGTACCATCAGCAACATTGGTAATTTTTTGATCGTTCGCATTGATACCTGTTGGAGATACATAATTCTTACCACCCACAGTCAAGCCACCGTTGTTAATAGTAGTACCACCTGCTGTAACACTGTCCAAGCCAGTCAATGTTTTAGCTAATTTCACATTCAATGTGCCATTGCCGTCGGATTCAACACCGATATTACCGTCGGACAATGTGCCTGTAGCACCGCCTTTAACAGTAACTGTATCACCTAATTGTCGATTACTTACAGCACCAGTATCGCCAGCAAAATTCAAGCCTTTACTAATGGTTGTATTAATAGTGGAGATATCTTGCTTGTTTTTAGCGATATCATTTTTGTTATTTGCAATGTCGCCAGCATTTTTTGTGATATTTTGCTTATTAGTAGTAATATCTCCAGCATTTTTATCGATAGCGGTTTTATTAGTGTTAACTTTATCGTTAACCTTTTTCAACTGATCTTCTGTAGCACCGCGACCATGTACAGCTACAGGATTGTCTACATCCCAATCTGTATTTGTAAGGCCTGTTACATGACCAGCATCACCGTCTACAGTTACAGGGTTTGCAGTACCTACGGTAATTTTATTGCCTAAACCAACAGTAAATTCTTTGCCCCCATTAGCATTTGTAGCTTCTGTTACAGTTATATTTGCATCTTTTGGTTTTACAGTGGATGCTTTAGCTGTACCACCGATAGCAGCTTGTAATTGGCTATAGTTAACTGCATCATTAGGGTCGCTACCATTAGCAACATTAGTGATCTTTTGATTATTCGCATTGAGACCTGATGGAGACACATACGTTTTACCGCCTACAGTCAAACCACCGTTATTGATAGTAGTGCCACCAGCTGTAACGCTGTCCAAGCCAGTCAATGTTTTAGCTAATTTCACATTCAATGTGCCATTGCCGTCGGATGCAACACCGATATTGCCATCGGACAATGCACCAGTAGCACCGCCTTTAACAATAACTGTATCACCTAATTGTCGATTACTTACAGTGCCTGTATCGCCAGCAAAATTCAAACCTTTATTAATTTTTGTATTAATAGTAGAGATGTCTTGCTTATTTTTAGCGATATCAGTTTTGTTATTTGCAATGTCGCCAGCATTTTTAGTGATATTTTGCTTGTTAGTATTGATATCACCAGCATTTTTATCGATTGCAGCTTTATTGGTATTAACTTTATCATTTACCTTTTTCAACTGATCTTCAGTAGCCGCTCGGCCAGATACAGCCACAGGATTATCTACATTCCAGTCTTTATTTTGAAGGCCGGTTACATGACCAGTAGTACCATCAATAGTTACAGGGTTTGCTGTGCCTACTTTAATGGTATTACCTAATGTCATATTAATAGTTGTATCACCATTAGCTTGTGTAATTGCAGCATTGATATTGCTGCCATCACCTTTGATAGTAACTTTAGAACCTAATAGATTATTTTTAGCACCACCTGTATTAGCATCAAAGTTAAGACCTTTATCAATAGTGTCTTTATTGAATTTAATGGCATCATGAATCGTGCCTTTACCTGTGTTACCGATATTACTCATCGACAAGTTACCCGTATCAGGGTCAAGCGCTGCATTGCCACCTAAAAGGCCTTTTGTAGTGCTTGCTAAATTACCTAAAGTATTAGCAACACCATATAATTGGCTACCGTTGATTGCATCTGTAGATTGTGCATTCACACGACCTGCAGCCACATTTGTGATAGTACGTTTTACCGTATCACTACCCACACTAAGTGTGGAATCAGCACTGCCACCGGCATAGTTTTTATACCATAAACCATTTACCAATTGATTTGGTGTGCTTACTACATTAGCAGTCTTGGAGTTAGCACCTAATGCAATAGATCTTTGTTGATTAGCATCAACTTGTGCATTATGACCAATAGCGATAGCATCCTCAGCCGCTACATTTGCACTAGTACTCATAGCAATAGAATGATCTGCAGTTGCTTTTGAAGTCTCACCAATAGCGATGGAAGAAGCACCACTAGCTACACTATCCCAACCCATAGCAGCAGCATTAGTAGCTTCAGCTTTAGAGTTCGCACCGATTGCGCGAGCACCCGCTGCCAATGCTTTTGCACCGTTACCGATGGCTACGCCCCAGTCGCCTCGAGATTGAGAACCGTTACCCATGGCGATAGCACCGCCTTTGGACGCCTTCGCATTATTACCGAAGGCCATGGAGGAACCGCCATAAGCACGAGCATTGGAACCGAAAGCCTGGTCATTATCAAGACCTATCAATTGATTATTTTCATCAAAACCGGCACGGGCATTATTCCCTAAGGCAAAACCATTCGTCGACTGCACGCGTGCTTCGTTACCGATAGCCACACCGTTGTTAGCGATTGTACGCGCATTACGGCCGATAGCCACCGCCTGTGCACCTTGACCGATAGTGCTCGTACCGATAGCAATTGTATTGATATCCTTTGTTGTCGCATCATGACCGATAGCGATACCACCGCTTTTATCCGTAATACCCGGCGTCGCCGTTGCAGGGTTAACACTTACTGTCGCACCATGACCGATAGCGATACCGTTCTGGCTTTCAGATTCGGACGGATCAGCTTTACCGACGGTAGCGCCTGTTCCCATAGCCACACTATAATCACCCCGAGCATTTGTGCTATCACCAATTGCGATACCACCGTCATTTTCAGCTTGTGCGCCGATACCATTTTTAATCGGTGCCCCCAAGACATCAGTCGGCATCATAACACCTGTCAACATAACGGCAACCGCTGTAACACCTACCATTTTAGAAAATACAACCGACAAAGAGGAACGTTTCGTCATGTTCTTTGCAGTTTCTGCTACAACAACATAGCAGCCCTTTGTGCGATTCCAAATCACTTTAAATACTCGATTCATTAATCTTTCTCCTATAAAACTTATAAAACTTACTAACTATCCTATATATTTAATGAAATAACAATGATGGATCGATGATGTATTGAGAATTCATCGACATTCTTGAATGTGTATATCTAAAATACCACATATTACAGGAAAAGTAAACTTTTTTTCATTTTATTTTCACAAAACTTTTGTGTTTAAGTTATTAATAATTTCGATAAAATTAAATATACTGAATATTCTGTATAAACACTGTATTTTTTTAACTATTATTCACCTACTTTCATAAACAATACTAAACTCTCCATAATTATGTCCCAATATCGCACCATATGTAACCAATTTATTTTCTCTTCATCATTCTGATTTATGATAGACTATATAATAAAATGATATCTTTTCATAAACGGATATCGTACAGTGTTTCTGCCATTTTGACTCAATGTACGTACACAATTACTACATACCTACTTAAGCCAATTAACTATTGCACAATCAATAAAGGTAGCATTTTATTATATAGTAAAAGGAATGACAGGTGAAATTCAAATCGCCTTCATTCCTTTTTTTATTCCAAGTCCCTCTAAAGGCGTATCGGCGGGCTTTATAGGCTTTATAGAAATAGAGCATATGTGTATAAAAACAATTTATACGATTACTCCATGTGTTTTTTAATTTTTATTGTTATACTGAAAGCAGAAAGGAGGAAGAAATCTATGTCAGAACTCAATATCTTACAACAAAATATAGATAAACCAAATACGGTTACCGAAGAAGATATCGTAGTTACACGAGATAATCAAACTTTCACAATCAAAGGTCGCTTTAATGGGGAAGAAGGCGTATTCACATATGATGCGGACGTTCAACCTAACGATCAGTTACAATTTCTGCATCACAACTTTACGGCCATCGTAAAAAAAATTACATATAAGGTGATTCAAGGTCAGCGAATCACATTGATTGCAAAATTATATGCATAAAAATATCGGGGTATTGTTAATACAAACAACACCCCGATATTTTTTATCGGTCATACAATTATAAGAAATACAATACAACACAACAACACTTAATTCTTATAATTGAATAATCTAAAATTATTGAATTGTTGGTGCATTAATCGCTTTGCGAAGATCCACTGTGTGAAGTTCGTCCATCGCAGGAGCTGCTTTTTCATCCACAGGTTTCACGCGATTATTACCGTCTTTCATAGCTTCGTTCAAGCTGAAGATTACCATTTCATTCATGTAGAAACGCAATTCATCATCATGTACATTGGCCGTATTGCGATCCAAGATGTCGATGATTTGTTGTGCGTAGTCCAATTTAGCGTCTTCAGATACAGTCGCATGTTCTGTGAAGAACTGTTTGTAATCGTTGTACAAACGGTCCAACGCTAAACGACCATAGCTATCATTTTTATAACGATGGCTCACGATGTACCAGCTGCGGCGAACGTTCATATAGTACAACACATTGTTACGGTAACGCTCTTGACCAGTCATAACGCGAGAATCGTCCATGATACGTTTGCCCTTTTGGTCCAATTGGAATTGTGTGAAAGCATTCACTACATCGCGAACTTCTTCGCTAGGTACAGCAACTGCAACTTCCGCTTCAATCACGTTTAATGGTTCAGCCGGTTGTTCTGGCATCATCAATCGATCTTGAGCCGCATCCGCTTGACCTACCGCGCATACACAAGCAAGTGCCAATACAGGCATAAATGTTTTGAATTTCATAAATCCTCCTAATGATGAGCCGCCTCCCAAAGGGCGGCTTTCATATTCCTTACATGATTCTTACATGACTAGAGTATACTAAATAACCCATTTAATCAAGTCAAATTTACTTTGTAAGCCCTGCTTGTTGCATCAACAATGCAATTTGAGCCTTCATTTGTTCATTATCTTCCTTCACAGAGGATAATTCATCAATACGTTGTTGCATACGTGCATTGTCAGCCTTCACAGAAGACAATTCGTTAAGGCTTTCTTGCATGCGTGCATTTTCAGCTTTCAATGCTGTTACTTCATCTTGCAACACATAAACAGAGCTGATAGGGCCACCTTTATAACGTTCTGGAATCGCTTTCTTCGCATCGGAGTTACCGAATTTGTGAGTTACACCAGCATTCACCATATTATGATGACCACCAACAGATACGCCCAAATGGAACATAGTATCTTCTGCAGAGTAATGTGCAACACCTAACGCCGCCGCAGTTTCACCTCTGTAATTACCAACACCAGCCATTACTTGAGTTGGCTCCAATGGATCGTATTGAATTGGTTTCAACGCAGCCATAGCCGCTGCATGTGCGCCTACACGTTGTGTTTCGCCCGCTACAGCATTGATTGCATTCGCCATCTTATCTGTTGCACCTTTTAATTGATTTACGTTAACCGCATCAGTGCCGTTTACACCAGCCGCAACATTGGTAATTGTATTACCACCGTTATTGAGACCATCTTTAGTAAGGCTTACTGCATTACCGCTAGCAGGTGTAATTGTTACACCGCCACCGTTCACAACTGTGGTGTTGCCCGCAGCGTCCTTAGTGGTTACTGTTTCAAGACCTTTCAAGTCTTTAGCCATACGAACCTTGAGGTTGCCAGTACCGTCGGATACAACACCTAAATTATCTTCTGTAGTCAACTTGCTAGCATCAGTAATACCGCCGATAACGTTTACTTGTTCATTAAGCTTTTTGTTAATCACGGCACCGCTATCGCCACCGTATTTCATACCATCGTCTTTAGTTGCCACTTGGTGGGTTTTACCATTTTCGTCTTGGTATTTAATACGCGTGATTTCGTTGCCTTCGATATCAGGGTCACCTTTTTCAACAGAAATATCAGCACTGCGACCGTCCTTACCATTAAGACCGATGTGACCTACACCGTCTTTACCGGACATGGATACAGCATCTTTACCATCTTTACCAGCGATACCTACCTTGCCGTCTGTGCCGTTCGCCGTATCTGGGCCTGTAATGGATACGCCATCTTGACCATCTTTACCAACTTTAATAGTCCCTTTATCGCCGTCGATTTCAACCTTGTCGCCAGCTTTGATTGTGCCTGCATTGCCATCGATAGCGATTTGTTTCTTCGGATCGGAGCCCAATGTTACTTGGTCTTTAAGACTTACTTCATAGTTTTTGGAACCATTCGGATTGTCGCTTGGCGTAACCTTAATATTATCGCCCGCTGTTACCGTCGTAGTCGCAGCAGCTGCAGCTTGATCCAATTGAGATTTATTGACTGCATCAGTTGGAGCTGTACCAGCAGCTACATTCGTAATCTTGTTACCACCATTATCCAAACCATCTTTAGTTAGACTCACAGGGTTACCGCTAGCAGGTGTAATTTTCATGCCGCCGCCATTTACAACTGTAGTGTTGCCTGCAGCATCTTTAGTTGTTACTGTCTCAAGACCTTTTAAGTCTTTTGCCATACGAACCTTGAGGTTATTGCTACCATCGGATACGACACCTAAATTATCTTCTGTAGTCAACTTGCTAACATCAGTAATGCCACCGATTACATTTACTTGTTCATTAAGCTTTTTATTGATCACGGCACCACTATCACCACCGTATTTCATACCATCGTCTTTAGTTGCCACTTGGTGTGTTTTACCATTTTTGTCTTGGTATTTAATACGCGTGATTTCGTTGCCTTCGATATCAGGGTCGCCTTTTTCAGCAGTAATATCCGCACTTTTACCGTCTTTACCGCTTAAACCAATGTGACCTACACCATCTTTACCGGACATGGATACAGCCTCTTTACCGTCTTTATCAGTAATGCCTACCTTGCCGTCTGTGCCGTTCGCCGCATCAGGACCTGTGATGGATACACCATCCTTATTATCACCTTTGCCAACTTTTACAGATTCAGCTTTAAGATTTTTGCTCATCTTCACGTCAATGGTTGTGTTACCTGTTGCTGCATCTTGTTTGATGAAAGTCTTGATATTTTCACCGCTATAATTGCTATCAGCATCTTTACCTTCGCCTTGTACGATTACTGTAGAACCTAATTTACTAGTTTGTACACCGCCTACATTGGCATCAAATTTAAGGCCTGTTGCCGTTTGATTTGCCAAAGCTTGTTTCAATTGGTCTTCTGTTGCAGCACGACCAGATACAACATTACCTGGATCCCAAGTCTTATTATCAAGACCTGTAATATAGTTGCCTGTATTACCAGGGTTCGCACCATCAGCTTGTTTACCCATTGTTACGTCGCCTGCTTTCACAGTGTCCGTAGCCGTAACAGATCTAACATTAAGATCTTTCTTTAATTTAAGAGCAATCTTAGTATCATCACCAGTTTGAGTAATTTCTGTAGTGATGTTGTCATCACCGTTTACAGTTACTTTAGAGCCTAATTTATTCGTTTTTTCATCGTCATTATCCGCGTTAAAACGAAGGCCTTTATTGATAAGATCTGTTTTAGTATTATCAATTTTATTATTTAAATCATTCTTAGTATTCGTAATTTGGTCACCAAGATCTTGCTTAACTTGATGTAATTGACCGCCGTTTACAGCATCTTTAGAGTTTGCTGCCACATCGCCGTTAGCAACATTCGTTACCTTTTGGTCATTTGCATTGATACCATTTGGAGATACATAATTCTTACCATCTACGGTCAAACCGCCGTTATTGATAGTAGTATCACCAGCTGTAACACTATCTAAACCAGTCAATGTCTTAGCCAATTTCACATTCAATGTGCCAGTACCATCGGATACAACACCGATATTGTTGTCAGACAATGTGCCTGTAGCACCGCCTTTAACGGCAACAGTATCACCCAATTTCTTATTGATTGTTGCACCGGAGTCACCATCAAAGTTCAAACCTTTTTCAATAGTTTTATTGATAGTAACGATATCACCAGCGTTCTTTGCGATATTTTGCGTATTATTAGCAATATTACCGGCATTTGTTGTGATATTTTGTTTGTTATCAGCGATAGCTTGTTTATTTTTGTCGATTTGATCCTTATTATTGTTAACTGTATCGTTAACCTTTTTCAACTGATCTTCTGTAGCTGCGCGACCAGGAACAGCCACAGGATTGTCTACACTCCAATCTGTATTTTGAAGGCCTGTTATATGTCCTGCATTACCATCTACAGTTACAGGATGTGCAGTACCAACATTGATTGTATTGCCTAATCCAACAATATATTCCTTACCACCTGCTGCATTTGTACCTTCTGTTACAGTTACATTTGCATCTTTTGCTTTCACAGTAGGCGCTTTATCGATAGAGTTAATCACATTTTGTAATTGACCATAGTTAACCGCATCATTAGAGTTAGTACCATCAGCTACATTAGTGATCTTTTGGTTGTTCGCATTGATACCGTTTGGAGATACATAGTTTTTACCATCTACGGTCAAACCGCCGTTATTGATAGTAGTGCCGCCAGCTGTAACGCTGTCCAAACCAGTCAATGTTTTAGCCAATTTAATATTTAGCGTATCAGTGCCATTGGAAACGACACCGATATTGTTATCTGTCAATTTAGTTACATCAGTCACGCCGCCCACAACATTAGTTTGTTCGCCTAATTTACGCGTAAATTTATTATCTGCAGCTGCTGCAGCTTTTACATCGCCTGCATAGGATACGCCCTTTTCTACTTCCGTTTTAACTGCAAACAATTGACTACCATTGATAGCATCAGTGGAGGTAGCAGAAATACGACCAGCCGCTACATTAGTAACAGTCCGTTCCATGCCTGCCTTGCCTACACTTACTGTGGAAGCAGGGTTTGTACCTGCAAAGTTATGAGTTACCCCATTGATTGTGGCAGAAGGAGTAGCCACAGTTGCTGCTGTTTCAGAGCCATTACCGATAGCTACAGCATTGTCATTAGCTACTTTCGTATTATTACCAAGAGCTAAACCATTAGCCCCTGTTACAGTAGCACTGTTACCTAAAACCATGCCATTATCTGCGGAAATAGTGGAGTTACTACCTACTACATAGGAATTATCCGTTGTAATGGTATTCTTATAACCGAACGCACCAGCTGTATTACCTTTAACTGTACCAGCAGTAACCTTTTTAATTTTATCGCCATTAGACTCTGTAGTTTCAGTAACAGTAGCCGTCCCTACTGTATTTTCACTACCGATAGCGTATGCATTATTACCATACACCTTATTGCCTCTACCTAGAGCACCTGCAGCGGAACCAGATAGAGTGGCATTCGTCATATCAAAGCCTACTATATTCGCATCGCCGAGGGATGTGGATTTCTCACCATACGCACCGGCTTGGCTACCGATAGCAAGAGAGTTATTCCCCCAGCTACGAGCCATAGCACCAATAGCGGAACTAGCCACACCTTTTGACAAGGAGTTAGCACCGATAGCATTAGAACCCGTGCCTAAAGACTGTGTCATCATACCAATAGCAAGGCTTGCATTTCCGATAGAAGCAGTATTTACATAGTTCTTACTATCATTAAGCCCTGCTGTACCCAATCCACTTGGATATAATGCAGCCACTTCACGGTTAAAGTTTTTTTGCGTACCTGGCACCGATAAATCAGGAATAGCCTTATATAAATCAGGCTTTGCCTGATCGATATCATCACCGCCGATAGCGATAGAAGACTGACCAATAGATCTTACATCACCACCGATAGCCACAGATTGTGTGCCATATACCTTCGCTACGCTACCGATAGCTACAGATTGTGAAAACAGCTGTCCGTCACCATCAACAGTAGCATTCTTTCTAATTATATTAGCTTCCGCTGCAGCACCGATAACCACGTCACCACGAGAACCGTAAGAAGCGGCTTCTGCACCCATTACAACTGCACCGGATCCAGGTTGTTGATGATACTTGGAAATCGTGCTCTTCGCTTGACGACCTATTACAATATCGCCATTTTCCTTTGCCACAGACCCTTGACCGATAGCAATAGTACCCGCAGGATATGGAACCTTCACTCGTTGTTGACCTTCAGCCTTCGCACCATTACCGATGGCAATACCATTTTCACTTGTTGCTAATGTAGCCGCGTCATTACCTATCGCCACAGACTTAGCACCTGCGGATTTTGCATTATCGCCGACTGCCACGCTATTGCTACCAGTAGCAGCAGCGCCAGGGCCTTGTATTACATTTGCTTCTGCAATTCCCGATACTAAACAACCCGTAATAGCAAACGCGCATAAAGCCGCACGAAAAGTAATGCTCGTTCTTGCAGAATTCACACTAGCTTTACCGCCACCGCTCTTAACTAACTCAGATACTACAACGTAGCAATTTTTAGCTTTACTCCAAATTACATTATAAATTCGATTCATGTTATTCCTTTCTCACCGAACTACCGGACTTGCCGGTTACGCATTATGTTTATAGCCTCATATAAAAAAGTAAAATAAAAGAAGAAGTAATAGATATAAAAAATCATCTACACTTCTAACATAAAACAATAGTACTCAATACTATAGTTTAAGTACTATTACGTATATCTTTTCCTATAAGATACTCACTCTAGCGACTACTATATCAAAAATATTCAATATTGTAAACAACTTTTTCATGTTTCATTCATTTTTATAGTTTATTTAATAGATTTAAAAAATAAGATAGAAATTCTTCATCTTTTCTATATATTTGTGGAATTAAATTTACATATTCATATATGAGAGATTTAGTCTATGTATGACAAAAGCCGAGGCAGATTGTGCCTCGGCTTTCACCATTTATATAGTCTAAATTTTATTGAATTGTGGGCGCATTAATCGCCTTGCGAAGGTCTACTGTAGGAAGTTCGTCCATCGCAGGAGCCATTTTTTCGTCCACAGGTTTCACGCGATTATTACCGTCCTTCATGGCTTCGTTCAAGCTGAAGATTACCATTTCATTCATATAGAAACGCAATTCATCATCATGTACATTGGCCGTATTGCGATCCAAGATATCGATGATTTGTTGCGCATAGTCCAATTTAGCGTCTTCAGATACAGTCGCATTCTCTGTGAAGAACTGTTTGTAATCGTTGTACAAACGATCTAATGCCAAACGCCCATAGCTATCGTTTTTATAACGATGACTCACGATGTACCAACTACGACGAACGTTCATATAGTACAATACATTGTTACGGTAACGCTCTTGACCGGTCATAACGCGGGAATCATCCATGATACGTTTGCCCTTTTGGTCCAATTGGAATTGTGTGAAAGCGTTAACAACGTCACGAACTTCTTCGCTAGGCACGGAAAGTGCCACTTCTGTTTCAAGCACATTCAATGGTTCAGCTGGTTGTTCTGGCATCATCAATCGATCTTGAGCCGCATCCGCTTGGCCTACCGCGCACACACAAGCAAGAGCCAATACAGGCATAAATGTTTTGAATTTCATACTTCCTCCTTATGATGAGCCGCCCTAGAAGGGCGGCTTTCATATTCCTTACATAACAAGACTAAGAATTTTTTTATTTGGAAAGTCCTACTTGTTGCATCAACAATGCGATTTGAGCTTTCATTTCTTCATTATCGCGTTGTACTTGATCGTATTTAGCAGTTAACTCTAAGTCATGTTGTTTCATGCGTTCATTTTCAGCTTTTAACGCAGTCACTTCATCTTGCAATACATACGCAGAGCTGATAGGGCCTGCTTTATAGCGTGCTGGAATAGCTTTCTTAGCATCGGATGTACCAAATTTGTAGGATACACCCGCATTAATCATGTTGTCATGACCGCCAAGAGATACGCCCATATGGAACATTGTAGATTCATTAGTATAGTGTGCTACGCCTACAGCAGCAGCTGTACTGCCTTTGTAGTGGCCTACAGCAGCCAATACTTGCGTTGGTTCCAATGGATCATATTGTAAAGGTTTGAGGCCGGAAATAGCTGCACTAGTAGCACCTACATCAGCGATCTTACCATCCACACTACGCATAGCATTGCTCAATTGATTTACGTTAACCGCATCAGTGCCATCTACACCAGGGCCTACATTAGTAATTCTATTACCACCGTTATTGAGACCGTCTTTAGTAAGGCTTACAGCATTACCTTGAGCAGGTGTAATTGTCACGCCGCCACCGTTCATAACAGTCGTATTACCAGCAGCATCTGTAGTAGTTACGGACTCAAGACCTTTCAAGTCTTTCGCCAACTTGATGTTATAGCCATCACCAGCAGCGTTTTTCACAACACCAATATTGTTATCCGCTAAACGGTTCACATCCGCACCACCAGTAAGGTTCATAGTATCTCCCAATCCACGAACCACTTTACCGCTATCACCAGGTTGGTCACCTTGGAATACACGGCCTGTTCTTGCTTTGTTATTGAAGTCGTCATTAACAGCTTTCAATTGGTCTTCTGTTGCGGCACGACCAGGAACTGCTACAGGATTTTCAGGATCCCAAGTTTTGTTATCCAAACCTGTTACGAAGTTGCCTTCTTTACCGTCGGAAGTTTGTTTACCTACAACAACGTCGCCAGCTTTCACAGTATTTGCCGTTACGGAACCGTCATTGCCGTCAATCTTAACTTGATTACCGCCATTGCCAGCTGTAATCGTACCTGCAGAACCGTCGATGTTAACTTGTTTTGCTGGATCTTGACCAAGAGTGATCTTATCGTTCAAGGCCATTTTGATAGCGCCATTGTCCACGGAAGTTTTGATGTTGCCGTCACCTTTCAAGTCGATTGTCTCGCCAAGAGGTTTCTTCACGGATTGACCGTCTTCCGCTTTAAGTCCAAAGCCTGTGGATTTGATGTCTTCAATAGCTGTATGCAATTGACCGCCGTTTACAGCGTCCTTGCTACCAGCGCCAATAGTACCATCAGCCACATTAGTGATCTTCTTATCAGCCGCATCGATACCGTCTTTTGTTACCTTAGGACCATTTTCGATAGTCAAACCGTCTTTATTAACAGTAACTGCTTTGTTACCACCATCATTGATTTGCAATCCATCTTTAGTCAACTTGGTCGCTTCATTAGCGCCATCCTTGATAGTAACACCGTTTGTATCCATCTTAGTGTTGCCTGTAGTTACAGTCTTAGCAGTTACAGTATCTACAGTGATGTCTTTTTTCAATTCTACCTTAACAGCACCGTCGTCTACGGATGTTTTGATATTTTTGTCATCACCTTTAACCTTAACAGTTTCACCAAGAGCTTTCTTCACGGATTGACCGTCTTCTGCTTCAAGGCCAAAGCCTTTAGTTTTAAGGCTTTCAACAGCATCATGCAATTGACCGCCGTTAACAGCGTCTTTGCTATCTTTGGCAACCGTACCGTCTTGAACGTTTGTAACCTTCTTGCCTGCTGCATCGATGCCGTCCTTCGTCATAGATGGATCATCAGTAATCTTCACGCCGTCTTTTGTAACAGCTGTCAACGGATTACCAGCTGCATCATTGATAGTCATGCCTGCGCCGTTTACAACGGTTTTACCGTTTGCACCGTTAGCTCCGTTGTTGAAAGTAATGGAGTTCAAGTCTTTAAGGTCTTTTGCCAAACGAACATTGAGGATATTATTTTTGCTGATAACGCCAATATTGTTTTCAGTCAAATCAGCTTCGTTTGTTACGCCGCCCTTAATGTCCAATTGTTCATTAAGTTTTTTCTTAATCACATTACCGGAGTCACCACCGTATGCCATACCATCATCCTTGGTTGCCACTTGATGTGTCTTACCATTTTCATCAGTGTATTTAATACGAGTGATTTCGTTACCGTTGAGGTCCGGATCACCTTTTTCAACAGAAATATCAGCGCTACGGCCGTCTTTACCGTTGAGTCCGATGTGACCTACGCCGTCTTTACCAGAAATAGATACAGCTTCTTTGCCATCCTTACCAGTAACAGCTACCTTGCCGTCTGTACCGTTGTCAGGACCTGTAATGGACACGCCATCCTTACCATCTTTGCCAACCTTCACGGATTCAGCTTTAAGGTTTTTATTCATCTTCACATTGATAGTTGTATCACCAGATGCTGGATCTTGTGTGATGAAAGTTTTAAGGTTTTCACCGCTGTAATCATCGTCAGCTGCAGTGCCTTCACCTTTAATAGTCACTTTGGAGCCAAGCTTGTTAGTTTTTTCGCCGCCTTGGTTAGCATCGAATTTCAAACCTTTATTAGTCAATGCATCCGCACTATCTTTGATTTTGTCATTCAAGTAGTCCACATTAACCGCTTCGCTGCCATCGTTGCCTGTAGCATATGCCACATTCGTTACGTGAGTGCCACCTTGTTTGTTGTTATATGCAGGACCTTCGTAAGTTACCTTGGATTTATCAAGGTTACCTGTAGGATCCAAATCATACTTAACAGCGCGGTCATCCAATTTATCAAGTTTGGATTTAGAAGCAATGTCTTTGATTGTAACGGTTTCTGTTTTATCTGGATGATTCTTATCCTGTACAGTCAAGGCTACATCGCCGTTTGCATCCACAGTGTAGTCCCCATTGGAGCCTGCCGCTTGATTTTTGATCAAACGATAATCAGTGGAGTTAGCACTTTGAGCATCCAACGCTTTTTTCAATTGATCTTCTGTTGCGGCACGACCGGATACGATCTTGTCTGCATCCCAATCTTTATTATCAAGGCCTGTTACATAATTGCCTGTTTCGCTGTCGCCAGCTGTGTTGTTAACAGTTTGACTACCCATAGTAGCACCGCCTGCTTTCACAGTCTTAGCAGCCGTTACGGAATCAAGATTTTTAAGGTCTTTCGCCAATTGAAGTTCCAATTTGTCAGTGCCATCAGCTTTTACGTTGATGTTGCCGGATGCGCTCTTGAACGCTGCAGATTCAGCTTCAGTTACGCCTTCACCTTGTACTTTCACTAAGGAGTTCAATTTTTGTTTATTCACGGTACCAGTGTTGTTACCAGTGAATTGTAAACCGTCCTCCATAGTCGCAACTTGGTGCTCACCGTTGCCGTCTTTGTAAACGATACGTGTAAGACCGTTTGTACCATCAACGCCTTTTTCACCTTTAACGCCTGTAGCAGAATCATCATAACCAGGTTTCACGGACAAGTCGATACCATTAGTACCATTCACGCCGTTCGTTCCAGCAGGACCTGTCAAGCCGATGTGGCCTACGCCGTCCTTACCGGAAATAGAAACTGCTTCTTTACCGTTTTTATCAGTCACAGCTACCTTGCCGTCCGTACCGTTTGCTGTGTCAGGACCTGTAATAGATACGCCGTCCTTACCATTTTTGCCAACCTTCACAGATTCAGCTTTAAGGTTTTTGTTCATCTTCACGTCAATAGTCGTATTGCCTGTTGCCGCATCTTGATTGATGAAAGTTTTGAGGTTTTCACCGCTGTAATCTGCGTCAGCTGCAGTTCCTTCACCTTGAATTTTTACAGTGGAGCCTAATTTGTTAGTTTTTACGCCGCCTACATTAGCATCAAATTTAAGACCTGTATTAATAAGTTCATTTTTAGCATCGTGTAATTGACCGCCGTTGACAGCATCTTTAGAACCAGCCGCTACGTTACCATCTTTCAAGTTAGTAATTTTTGTGCCGTTAGGACCTTCCAATGTTACTGTGTCATGGCCTGTGTTACCGTCATATTTTACGGAACGATCTTTTACATTATCTAGTTCAGTTTTAGACGCAATATCCTTAATCGTTACAGTTTTAACGTCACTGGATTTTTCGTCTTTTACCTTTAAGTCTACTTGATTGTTTTCAACCTTATAGGAACCATCTGCCGCGTTGTTCGGATTAGCAATTAAGCGATAATCCGTAGAACTTGCATTAGCCGCTTTCAAAGCATCACTAACTGTTTTTAACTGTTCTTCAGTAGCTGCACGGTTTGGTACATATACAGGATCTGCAATATTCCAAGATGTATTATCTAAACCTGTTACAAAGTTACCAGTTTGGTTAGCACCTTTGTTATCTGCTACCGTATGATTACCTACAGTTGCAGTGCCTGCTTTCACAGTGTCGGATGCCGTTACGGATTGCAAGCCAGTCAAGTTTTTCGCCAATTGCAATTGTAATTTTGCATTGCCATCAGCACCAACAGCCGCAGAAGTAACACCGATATTATTGCCTGTAGCAAGATCGGAAGCGCTTGTTACACCACCGTTGATGTCCACTTGTTTGTTAAGCTTAACATTGGATGTAGCACCCATGTCGCCTTTGAATTTAAGGCCGTCGTTCAAGGTTGCCACTTCTTCGTTCGTGCCATCAGGTTTTTGGTATGTAATACGAGTTGTAGTCGCGCCAGGAGCACCATCTACACCAGGTTGACCATCACGAGTAACGGAAATGTTAGTTGTTACACCGTCTTTACCGTTGATGCCGATTTTACCGTCTTTGCCGTTTGCACCAGTAGCGGTAATTGTCTCTACATTAAGGTTTTTACCAAGTTTCACATCAATTGTGCTATCGCCGTTAGCGTCTTGAGAGATTTCCGTAATGATATTAGAGTTATCCCCTTTAATTGCTACTTTGGAGCCCAATTTATTTGTTTTTTCACCGCCTGTATTAGCGTCGAATTTCAAGCCTTTGTCGATAAGATCTTGTTTAGTTGTATCAATCTTATTATTTAAATCATTTTTAGTATTTGTGATTTGGTCACCAAGATCTTGCTTAACTTGATGTAATTGACCGCCGTTTACAGCGTCTTTAGAACCTGCCGCTACATTACCGTCTTTCAAGTTAGTAATTTTTGTACCGTTAGCGCCTTCCAAAGTTACTGTATCTTTATCAGTTTCACCGTCGTATTTTACGGAACGATCTTTTACTTTATCAAGTTCTGTTTTGGACGCAATATCCTTAATTGTCACAGTATTAACTGTACCGGATTTATCGTCCTTCACTTGTAAATCAACCTTATTATTATCAACCTTATAGGAACCATCTGCCGCATTGTTCGGATTAGCAATTAAACGATAATCAGAAGCACTTGCGTTAGCTGCTTTCACAGCATCGCTAACAATTTTAAGTTGATCTTCTGTTGCCGCACGACCAGATACAAAGGCAGGATCAGTTAATGTCCAATTTTTATTGTCCAAACCGGATACAAAGTTACCGTTCTGAGCAGCACTTTTGTTATCTGTTACAGATTGGTTACCCATAGTAGCAGTACCAGCTTTTACAGTCTTAGTAGCAGTTACCGTATTAACATTGATGTCTTTACCCAATGCAACCTTAACGGTTGTATCGTCGCCAGTTTGTGTAATGGTAGTGTTGATGTTAGTACCATCACCAGCTACTGTTACCTTGGAGCCTAATTTATTTGTTTTTTCGCCGCCATTATCAGCATCAAATTTCAAGCCTTTATTAATAAGCTCTGTTTTTGTATTATCAAGTTCTGTTTTAGACGCGATATCCTTGATAGTTACAGTTTTCTTATTCGCAGGATTTTTAGCATCTTGTACAGTTAAGTCAACTTTATTGCCAGATACAGTGTAAGCTTTATCAGCAGCACTGCTATTTTCAACTAATTGATAGTCAGGAGCATCTACGTCAACTTTATAAGTTTTATATGTACCGTCCGTACCTTCTGTAATCGTTGTGTTTTTACCAGCAACAACTTTTACTGCTTTTTGTGCTTCATCACGAATAACGGATTTACCGCCGTCTGTAATATTGGACAAGTCTTTATTTGCCGCATTGTCGATTTTATTCTTAGTAGCATCAGTCAACGCCACATCGATTGTTTGGTTGTTAACAGATGTCGTAACATAAGAACCATCGCCTTTTACAGTCAATGTTTGGTTATCCAATAAAACGTCGTTTTTGCCAGTATTACCAGCTACTTTCAAATTAACATTGCGTAATTGAGCCACGTTAACAGCGTCAGTATCAGCTGTACCTGCAGCCACGTTTGTGATTTGACGAGTTTTCGTACCGCCATCACCTACGGATACCGCACCCATAGTGGAAGTCAACGCAGCGCCTGTCAATCCGCTATATCCGTTTGTACGGCTGTCTGCAGTTTTCACATTATAACCTGCTTTACCTGCCGCAACGGAAGCAACAGAATTCGCACCCAATGCAACGCCATCATCTACGCTGGATTTAGCTTTATAACCGATTGCAGTGCTGTTTGCATTCGCTGCAGTTGCATCAGCACCGACAGCTGTCGCAAAGTTACCTGCTGCGGAAGTACGTACGCCGGCTGCTGTCGCATTATTGCCTGTAGCACCTGTGTTATCGTAGTTCGCATCGGCAGATGTGCCTTTAGCACTGAAGAAATTCGTTTGTGCCGCTTCAACAGCTTCTTTTACCGTATGATACGTGCTGTTCTTGATATTGAAATCAGGCGCTTTATATGTAGAACCATTCGCTTCATAACCCGTATATGTAGGACCTGCGATGGATTTTGCCAAGTTACTGTTTACAAATTTTAATTGTTTAACATTTGTTGCGTCAGTATCGTTTTCACCACCTGCTACGTTGATAATACGGCGTTCAGAACCTACGTTACCTACCGCAACTACACCGTTTGCAACATTGTTATTTTGTTGGTTAGTGAAAGCAGAGAAACCATTAACCAAGGCACCTCTTACTTCCGTACCAGTACCCAATGCCAAGGAGTTATTGGATTCTGCAACGGCATTTGTACCGATAGCCATGGAGTTAGTACCTGTAACAGTTGCACCAAGACCGATAGCTGTCGTATTAGTATTGTTTGCTTTTGCTTCTTTACCGATTGCAATGGCACCATCTTTAGAGGCATTCGCCGCACCACCAAGTGCAAGCGCATCAGCACCCAAGGATTTTGCATTACCACCTAATGCGATGGAGTTGGATAATTTTGCTTGGGAAGAACTACCCATAGCAATAGCATCGGCACCAGCAGCATTAGAACTACTACCCATAGCAAAGCTGCTTACACCACTTGCATTTGCACTTTTACCCATTGCCACGGCATTTTGTGCGGATGATTGTGCCGTATTACCGATAGCAAAGGCATTCTCTGCACTAGCATTAGCACTATAACCCATAGCTACCGCATTGGCGCCACCCGTACTGGATGAAGAACCGAATGCCATAGAATCATCTGCACCAACTGCAGTACGAGCTTTTGTACCGAAAGCAAGAGAACGAGCCCCTTCTGTTACGGTATTACCATCGCCATTATATTTAGCACTTGGAGTACCATGTTGTTGACCAGGTAATTTTATAGTTTCTGCCGCACCGATTGCGATGGATTGATCCGCTTTTGCTGTAGCGGAGTAACCCATGGCAAAACTACCATTACCCTTTGCCCAAGATGCAGTACCCAATGCTGTGGAGAACTCACCTTCTGCAGCGGATTGACGCATCATAGCCAAGGAGTTAAATCCGCTCGCCTTTGTAGCTGTACCAAGAGCCATAGCAGATGGTGATAAAGCCTGAGCATAATGACCTAAAGCAAAAGAAATACCACCTGTGGCCTGAGCATAGTTACCGATAGCTAAACCGGAATAATAAGTTGGATTACCAGTTTCCTGAATATTTGTATTTTTACCGATAGCAATGCCAGCAAAACTATTTTCTGTATAGTTACCTCTATCTGTACCATTATACAAATGACTATTATCAAATGGTGTCAGGTTCCCAGGATTTTGATAATTATATAAATAACTACCTTCACTATAAACTACATTACCAGTAGCATAACCAGCGCCATTTACATCATTAATCGTCATAGCAGTATATGTAGCAGCATTAACTGTAGTAATATTACCACCCATTAATAATGCAGCCACCGCCATAATCGCACTCATGCGTGCCCAGGTTGTACCGTTTTGTACGGATTTCACCTTACCGCCACCTGTTTTTACAATTTCAGATACTACAACGTAGCATTTTTTAGTCTTACTCCAAATCACATTATAAATTCGATTCATGATTATCCTTTCTTACCGAAACCTCAGTAAAACACATCACTTGTGTTGCATAATATTGCAAAGATAATAAAAAGAAGAAGTATAAAGATTGATTATCATCTACACTTCTTACACCAAATACTAGTATTCTCAATTACGATACGAATACTATAATTATTCATGATTCTTCATCATATACTCACCCACGGCAATACAATATCAAAAAATTTCTATCTTGTAAACGACTTTTTCATCTTTTCTTCATTTTTATCGTTTATTTATTTCATATTTAATTTTAATACTTTTTAATTTTAAGAAATAGAATCTTCATCTTTCCTATCAAATATTACGATAAATCCACATATCGGAATATAACGATTATTGTAATTACGTAATCAATTTCATATTTTTAGACTTTTCAGTTTAATGCTTTTATAGATAAGATAATTTTATATACAGAAAATTTATCACCTACAGGTACACGAAAAAGCCGAGGCCCTAGAGCCTCGGCTTTCACAATATAAATCATATATATATTCTATTTTTTATTAATCCTTACACGTTCAATAGTTGGTTGTCCTTCATGATTCTTGGCAATAGTATCCACACGGAATAACGCCATTTCAGGACCAAATTCAGATACGAGTCGATCATCGACAACAACACCGTTTTGAATAGCTCGGTACACAATTTGAGCAAATTCATAACGGGTCAACATACGGTCTCCTCCGAATGTACCATCAGGATAGCCTTCCACAAGACCCCGTCGAGATAGATCGCTAACCGCCGCATATGCCCAGTGATTATTCGGCACATCAGGGAATAATGTGCTGCGGTCCGCCTTCATATTCGTTCCAGCCAAGCCATTCAAAAGAGCAGTCAACTTTTGAATCTGCGCATTTTGTACCGCTACAGTTTTCTTAAGTTCCAAAACTTCCTTACCGATAGCTACACGAGAACGAGATACATTACTGTGAGCACCTACTTTCACAGACATACCTGCATTTACAACGGTTTCGCCATTACCAACAGTAGATCCTACGCTAAACTGCAAGTCCTCATTCGGTCTGTAAAAAGCCCCCAATGCAGCGGCGTTGCCGTCATGATAGTGGCCATAACCAGCAGCAAAGTCCCATTTTGCATCAGGATCGAAATCCAACGGATGCAAGGCGGCAAGTGCAGCCGCTCCGGCCACAGATTTGTTAACCTTTTTATCGAGGCGAGCTACATTCCGCCCCATATTCGTTACATCCTGCTTGATATTAGTAATGTCGCCCTGAATATTGGTTACATTCTTTTTAATATTGGTCACATCACCTTGTATATTGTTAATATTTGTCGTGTTATTTGTAATCTGATTCGTTATATCGTCAGATAGGCTTACCTTATAATCCTTAGTCGTTCCGTTCGTCGTAGTTGTCACATTAATATGTTTACCTGCACTGACGGTAGTGGAGCCGTTCGCATTCACTTGATTTTGCAACTTTTTGAGCTGTGCCACATTCACCGCATCCGTATCCTTTGTGCCGGCTGCTACGGATGTAATCTGACGCGTAATATTTTTATCTGCATCACCGACAGATACGGCCGATTTAGTCGCCTTCCACGTAGAATCTGTATTCGTGGACTGTGCCTTTGTACTCGGATCATACCCAACGGATCCAGCCGCCACAGTAGCCTTCGATTCACTGCCCAATGCAACGCCATCCTCTACGGTTACATTCGTATTATGTCCGACAGCGACCGCATTATTAACAGATGTCGTAGTCTTGCTGTCTGTAGAACCGATGAGAACCGCATGATTCGCATCTTTTACCTCACGATTATCCCCCATCACAAGACCGTTCTTAGAATTAGTCACCGTATTTTCAGACCCTATTACGGTCGTATTGGACACCTTATCCGCCGTATTGTGAAAGCCCGTCAACATGGTATTCGTACTCTCATTGCCTTGAGAGCCAGTCAATGTGTTATTTACACCCATAAGTGCGGAGCGAAGTGTATAATCCGCCTTATTACCGCTACCAAATGCCATAGTAGAACCGCCACCGTTAGAATTTTTGACAGCAGAACGTAATTTCTCAGATAATTCCTTAGCGGAATTACCGCCCGAACTTGGCGCTGAAATACTGGTTACAGAATTCGTTATTTCATTCCCAGCACCAAATACGAGAGACCCATTGGAGTTAAAGGTCCGATTGGCAATACCAACGATACTATTCGCAACACCCGAATAATAGCTACCCGTTTTTGACTCAACACTATTCAATGCACCATTAATGGTGGCACCGAAATTCTTTGTAGAATTTGCAGCTCGTCCACCATTATAATCACTGGAGATAATATTATAAACGCCTGTACTTGTAGTGAAAGCCCCATTGCTAAAACTATTAGCACCAATTGTTGTTGTATAAACATTTAATGCATCTTTTCTTGTGGATGCACTATCTACCGTAGTATCTCCAAGGTCCCCTTTATAATTATGAGATCCAATCATGGTACTGCCGGTACGAGCAAATGTATTATCACCGATAGCGACACTACCTACCACCTTTGTAGGATCCGCAGGAATTCTGGCAGGAGAAAGCAGCCACCCGCTATAGGTCGTTTGCCCTAACGCAAAACTAGCCTCTCCACCACCGGCCATATTTTCAACCTTTGCATTTTTACCGATAGCTATACTACCGCCTTGGCTGGCATAGTTATTAATACCTGCTCCATTGCCGATAGCTACATCACCTGTAGCCGCACTAGCACCGTTCGAGTAAGAAATGCTGGCCCCTTTGCCAACGGCTACGTTTTCCGCCTTCGGTGCATTACTGCCCGTGCCGATAGCTACACCGTTACCACTGCCCGGTGCCACATCCACCGCTCCGGCCACATATAGGCTCGATAACAACACACCATTAATCAACACTGATAATATAAGTTTACGCTTGCTCATTTTATCCTCTCCATTCCCCAATGAATTCCACGCGTAACTAATTCTTCATTATATCTTCATGAACATTGTGCCACTCTTTTTCTATTTTGTAAACAAAATAAATTTTTATGAATTAATGTATAAAAAAGGAACTGTCTTTTCATATCAAATGACAATCATCTGATACTATAAAACAGTTCCTTATGTTGCTTTTATCTAAAAAATAAATATAGATTCTTATGCTACTTTTATCAAAATAATAAATATATATATTAATCTATCAATCAACGTGCACCGTATGTTGGCGGCGCACATTTTCCAACATATTCGCACGAACCGATACTTTTGTATCCGATCGATGGTTACCACCAAACCATGCCGTATCGACACCGGCTAGACGGAACATAATTTTTCCGTACGGACTGCCGTGCTTATGCTCCGGCTTGTTATAGCCCATGTCCACGGAAATCCTCGGCGTGAGCTGCAACTCCGTACCGATGCGCAAGCCATGCTTATCCTCACTACGCCGCAACTGCCAACGATAGGCTTCCATGTACACGCGCGCCCAACGAGCATTCTTAAAGCTAGTCCCATATTCCGCAGTATATCCGTTAGACACATTTTCCAAGCGTGACGCACCATCAAAGGAACGCTCGCTGGACACACCGCGATACCAGTTCATGCGAAACGCACCAATCCCCGACACGTACTCCAGCCCAACACTCATGCGACTGTGATTACCTCTGAACCGATGGTCATAAAACAGATTACCACCGTAATAATGGTCATCGTTCGCAGCAATTCGGCGATAGCCGATACCCACATTCGCCGTCGTTCCTGTATCCGCTGCATTCGCCAAACGCTCCTGTGTAAACCACACATGACGAGATGTCTCATCATAATGACCTAGCGGCTGCAAGGTTTCCACACCGTACAAGGGCTTCCAGTTTTTCTGAAAGCGCAATGACACGACGGTCCTCTGCATCCAGGGCTTCGCCTTCAATCCGTGCATTGCGGAATGAACACCCGTCATGACCACTGCCTGCAACGCAGAATTGACCGCATCCGTATCGGAATAACGAGTCGTCTTTTTATCTGTGGAGTCCGGCATCTCCAATCCGCCCTGACCGATGACATGATCTGGAGTATGAGACGAATTAACATGGAATGTATCTAAGTCGTCAGATAATACGACCGTACTTTCACTATGAACTTGTTTTACCGTAGTCCCCTGTATAGGCTGCGCTGTTCTGTCCACCTGTTTTCCCAACACGGGCATAACGGACATACACAGGATCACTACTAACACAACTATATATTTCATTACACACTCTTACGTACAAACACACTTTTCATTACGCACATAATTATGTACTTAATACGTCATTACACACGATTACACACGCCGATGACTCATGATTTTATCATGAACAAAACATGAAATTATTTCTATTTTATATAAATATATAGAGGCTTGTCAATGCATATAGAATGCAATGTATACATATAAAATGCTAGAATACAATTTATAGAATAAATAAATATTTAAATTTTATAAATATGTGTCAAAGGTTTCTTATTAACTATAAATACCTATAGAATATATTGTATATTTATTAGAATTATGTGAATATTCTATTTACAATATACCTTTTTGGTATTATAGTAGCCATGTAAGTCTTTTTATGAAAGTTTTGTGAAAGTTTGTTTGTACACAAAGGAGTGTATACGATGAGTAAGAAACGTTTTGTATTAGCAAGTGTTGTAATGGTAGCTTTGTCCGCCTCAGTTTATGCGGCGCCGGTCAATATCGTTGATAACAACGGTAACATCGGCAAGGAAGGTCAAACTTTCACCGCAGGAACAGGCGGCAACATCACCCTCGGTGAGAACGCCGGTGCGGCGAACGGAAAAGGTAAGGGGCCCAATGCCCAAGGCAATAATATAGCCTTAGGTGCAGCTGCTGGGGCCGGCTCATCAGGCGGCGGCAATATCAACCTTGGGGCGAAGTCCTTCCGAGGCAGTACTGGCGATTTTAACGTAACCGTCGGTTTCGCCGCAGGTAATGCAAGCCAGTTGACGAACTCCATTGTCATGGGGACTCAATCAGGGGAAAACTCCGCAGGTGATAAAAACGTGTGGATTGGTAATTTTCAAGGTGCTAACAGTAAGGCCAGCAATTCTGTAGCCATCGGCTCGAATTCAACAGTAAACGGTCAGTTCGACCTTGCCGTAGGGCATTATGTGAATGTAAAAGCCGCAAAAGGTTTGGCTGTAGGCTCTTATAATACACTATCAGAGAAAGCGACCGCATCCGGTGTATTCGGCCAGGGCGAATACGGTAAAACAGCTATTGATGCAGCCAATTCTTACAGTATAGGTAATTACAACCACATTTCTGGAGAAAACACCTTTGTTCTCGGCAATAATGTGACTACCTCTCTAAAAAATGGCGTTGTCCTTGGCAATGATTCCGCTGACGGCGATGTAGTCGGTACAGCAAGTCATACCTTTGAAAATGGTACTACCGTCAACTATGCCGGCACCGCCCCTGTATCAACAGTATCCGTAGGGGCTAAGGGCAAGGAACGGACGATTACCAATCTCGCAGCAGGTCGCGTGAGTGCTACCTCTACAGATGCGGTCAACGGATCCCAACTCTACGGCGTTCATCAAATGATTGATACCCTTGGTAAAAGTACAAGTCAACAGCTTAATAATTCTATTAGCACTATTGAAAAATCTGTACAACATGTATCTCAAGAGGTACAACGTGTTGAATCGGAATCCAATAAAGGTGATGCTCGTGCCGCTGCATTAGCTGCATTACATCCATTACCATATGATCCAGATAATCGCGTTCAATACATGGCGGGCTACGGTCATTATAAAAATGCAAATGCAGTAGCTCTAGGTGTAGGCTATTATCACAAAGATAATCTTTTACTCACCACTGGGTTTACGATGAACAATCACGTTATGGCCAATGTAGGTGTCACCTATAGACCAGGAAAGTCTTTGTCTACTGCTATGTCCCCTGCCTCTTATAACGCACTAGAACAACGCGTACAAGCATTAGAAGCTCAAAATAAAGATCTACAAGAAACAGTAAAACGCTTAGTAGACAAACTTGAAAAATAATAAGATCCCTTTATGGTAGTCCTATGACTACTTTCACAAAAACACACTAAAACCAAAAAGCTGTACACACATAGTCGATTTTTGAACCACCTTTGATGTTACATTCGTTTTGACATCAAAGCCGTTCAGTCTAATCTATGTATGTACAGCTTTTATGATTATTTATATGTAGTTATTATAATAATGTATTTCATCTCAATTTGACGATATATATTTTTATCCCTATAATATAAGTAGATAGCCAAACGAGTGGTTCCGTTAGGCTCATCTCAGAACTATAAATAATTGATGAAATGGCCTTTCAGTTATCCAGTTACTGGTAACGAAGGGCTATTTGTCTTTTTCCAAAGCAAAAGAAAAGGCAGAGATTATGTAACATGTCCTCCATTACTAGATGTTCAGTAATGGAGGACATAGCAATAATTCCTGCCTTTTTTGTTTATCTACGAGCCACGCGCATGGCCGCCATCATGCCTGGCGACTTCCAAACAGATTGGCCATTATCTGATACGAGTTTATTATTATCGTAAAACACGTCTGCATTGTAATAGTTGTCATCACTAGATGTTACTTTATAGCTAAGACCTGCTGTAGTGTACACTGTAAAGTTGAGTATATCCCCCACTCGTTTTACAGAGTCTTGATCCACATACCAGCTATTACCAAGATACGTCGTAGCATACACATCTTGACGAGCTTCTACATCGTTTGTGCTAATGCCAATTAATACAAGCAACGCCGCTAACATATATAAGAATTTACGCATTATAATTACCTCCCGTTTTATGGTAAGAATACTTATATATTATACCAAAAAACACCGATAATCGCATTATAATGGCAGTACTTTCTCAACCCTTAACTGAATTCGCTCGAGGCTCGGCGTGATTGCTTTCATCACAGGTTTTTCTATGAAAGCTAACCGCACATAGTCTACAATCATACCGATGACAAAAATAAGCACTACTACAAGAATAGCATACGGAGGTAATAGTATTGAATCATAGTACTGATACGTTGCCAATACATTGTCCCACATGTAATGAAGGAATAGCTTATTATCATGCAATAGGTATATACCAAAGGTAGTAGATGCTACCACATTAATCCAAGGGCGATAAGTAATCTTTGCTTTCAAAAAAATAATAAATAAGCCAATGCCTAATAGCAATTGAAAGAAGCCATAATCATTTTGCGTAAAGTAGAAAATTTGTTTCATATACGCTGGATCCGTCATGGCTAGTACATCAACGAGGATGTCCCCTAGAAAGGCCCCTACAAAGCCGATGACGGTAAAAATAATACCCATTCTCTTTGTTATATGTGAGCCGTATAGCTTGATGTACGCCCCCAGCGAATAGAATACGACAAAGGAAAAAATATGTTTAAATCCAAAGGTGGTATGCGGTACATTAGGCCACAGATTCAGCACCGTCGGTATTAAGAACCAAATTACCGTGGAAGCCACTAGGAGTATGACGTAGTATGTATACTGTAGCCAATGAAGTACTCGATTAATAATAGGCGTTAATAAATAGAGTACTAAAAAGTTCTGGGCGAACCAACTCATGGCACCAATAGGCAATAAAGCGAGCATCATATCCCTTGACGTCACCGTATCGAGTCCTAAACCAATAGCTACGCCCAGCATGGCAATGCTGTAAATCCAAATCTGCCCTACTAACTTCGCAAACTTGTGCAGCTTAAAACTACTAGAAACCATAAAATAGCCTGTTATCATAACAAAGGCGACTACACCAGCCTTACCTCCAAGACCAAATACTTGGAGAAACACCTTATTAAACGTTAAATCTGGTGTAAAGGGGAAACAACCGTGCACGCTGAAATGATGCATAATAATTAGTATCATAGCAATGATACGCAACAATTCAATATTGCTCGCTCTCATTCTCTATACCTCATATTCTTCCTCTCAAACTATATGAATACTACGCCAACTAGTAACTACCTAGATGACTTGTATACATCATAAAATACATGAAATATATGAGACTGTTGTGACAAATTTTACACATAAAAAAGACAGCTGATATAATCAACTGTCCTTATAAATTATATATTATCAAGTTATCTAATATACTTGTTTTTAACATATACGATTCGGTACGACTATTTTTTACCCTTATGAGATGTTCTTCTGGAATTTGTTTAAATCTATTAAAAATAATATGGTGGAAAGAAACTAACTAGAGCCATTAAAAGAAAAACTCATATACTCTTAACCACACAATATCTACATAGGATTAAGTATCGGACTATGCTATCAAAATAATAAGATTAAAACTATAACTCTTAATCCTGCCAAAGAGCCTATTCTTTGCACTATAATCCTCTACTTTCTAATATACTAACTCCCCATACAATTTATATGTTACTATTCTCATAAAATTTAATATAACAAATCAAAATTCCTACAAGGATTGGATATGCTAATATAAATTCATTACTCATAAAACATGCAATCTGACCAAAGAATGCTACTAATAAATAAACTAACGTCGGATTTTGTATATGTCGTCTAATTCTATATGTTTTATATAAAATATATAAAATTGGTGTAATAAATAATAATTCCCCTATAACACCAAACCAAGCCAATATGGCTGCAAACTCGTTGAGTACAGGGTATTCAAACGCTAAAAACCCTTTTCGTAATACATCCTCTGTCCATTGCTTAACCTCTCCACTATCTTTAGCAAAATCCGGGAATCGATCCACCATATAGTTAGAATGCAAACCTCTACCAACACCAAACACAGGGTGATCTAGACCTACTTTAAACATAGCCACCGTATTACCAAATCTTGCTGAGTTAGACCGTGAGCTCATATTACTAACAGATTTAACATTACTATCAATATAGTTATCTAGCGCTTTTTCTACCGATACAGCTTTAGAGTTCTCATTAACAGTGTTTATTTGTGAAATACTTACTCTAATAAGAGGGCTCGCAACGGAGTCTCCCACAATGGCAAACGAATAGCTTAATACACTAAGACCTATGACGAATAAACAAATTTTCCACCAAGACGTATACCTAAATACAAGACTGAGCAATACAAATGCGGCCAATTCAAATAGATAGATAACTACACCAGTTCTTGCTTTGGTTAAGAAAATCATAGAAATTAACAGAAATGCTAATACAATATCAAGTTTATTTTTGTCACTTACGTAATGAATACCTAATAATGGGGCCAAGAATACGGCAATCATACTAAAATAGGATGGTTCCAATGCAAGGCTTCTAAGTTGGCCTGGCCATAATTCTGGAGGCCACCACCCACTTTGTACAACAGGATCATATAAGCTATTATTAATAGTTACTAGTATACTAGCTAAATAATCCGAACCACTCCATAGCCAAGAAACCTCTATAACAGAGTAAGCTATACATAGAATTGTTAATATTCTTGCAGCATTAACAATAGTATCAAGACCTTTTTTACAATCATCTTTATAAAGATTAAAAATGATTAAGAATAAACCAATTAATGGGAATATAAAGTTCCTAAACAAATACCAAATTAGTGATACCATTAGCTTTACTTGTAGAATAAATTCATTACCTACAAACGAAGGAAATAGAGCATATAGTTTTTGGACAACGGACGTATTAATTAAATACGTATAAATAACAGTATCATAAAAAGGAAAAGAAAATACCCCTAAAATGGTACAAAAAACAATCCAAACGACAGATATTGAAAAATACGTTTTAAATGGAACCTCTGTCTTCTTGTTCCATATGCTATATACAATAAATAGTAAAATAGAAAAGAACAAAAATACCATCGACAAATTATTTCCCATGGAAAATAAGGTATATCGATCTGGTATCCGCATCAGTGGTAATGAAACTATCATTGCACAAAGCAATAGCTCTTGAATTTTATAATATACTGTACTAATCATATTAAAACAAACCTCTCAAATCTCTCAAACTATTTAATACCTATTGGAAGAGTTGTTTCTTTAATAAGCCTCCCATAATAATCATAATTAAAAATTCTGTTAATAACATTGTCATTGCTACTCCTTTAGCTCCCCACAAATAACACAATGGGAATATAGATAACAAGCTGAAGAATGCTGCCAATACTAGAGTTCGGCTATATGCACTATTCATATTGAGTGGTAGCATCGTTTCTTCACCAAATACAGTACTAATAGCAACAGCTAAAGGAACAAATGACAAAATTCGTAATACATCAACAGTTAAATTATAATCCGCTCCGAACAATAGCTTGACTATAATATCTGAGAAGAAAAATAGAGACGTACAGCCAACAAGGCCTACAATCAAATACAAGAATAATTGCTTTTTAATGAACTGTAATCCCTTAGGAATATCATCTTTCATCATCTTACTTATAAATGGATATATTGCATCACTTACAGCATATATACCTCTACGAACACAGATAATTAATTTATCAGCAGCACTATAGTAACCAACGATAACATTATTCGTAAGCATCCCCAATACCACTATATTAGTTGCAGTATATAAGTTAACTGCTAAGGAGGATACGAATATAGACCAGCCTTCTTTATAAGAATTAATAATTTCACCTATAGTTGGCCATTTAAACAATCCTGTATAGTGTTTACTTAACCAAACTATTGAAAAAATACCCGCAATTAAAGGCGTGCAAGCTTGTAAGAATGCAGCGAGTATATAATCCTCTGGAGTTTTTACAAGTAAAAATATGCCAAGCATCGTACAAATACGTCCACTCATATTTAAGATGGTAATATAACGCATTTTCTGTATACCTTGAAAAAACCATACAGGAAATAAAACATTACCTATAATTCCACAGTACATAACCTGAAATAATAATATGTCGATCGTATTTCCTAGTAATATGCGTTGCAGATTATAAATAGCAAAAAATACTAGGGTAACAAATATTAATATACATACTTTTCCATAAAAATATTTAGCAAACAGAACTCCTATTTTCTGTTCTTCAGCCTGTGCTATTGCCTTTGGCGCCGTTAAGGAGTATCCAAAATCAACGAAGATTCGAAAATATTCCATAATACCTTGCATAAAGGCAATCATCCCAAAATGCAATGGCCCTAAGACGCGAATCAAATATGGTACCAAGATAAAAGCAAGTACATATTCTAAAGCGCGTAGGGTTAGAAGAGAAAATATATTCTCTATTAATACGGAGTAACTCTTCCTCACATTCCCCATCCTCTAACATTAATATCTATAAATTCTTACAAACTATACTTTTGTAATTAGAGAAAACCCCATAGTATTATCAATAAAACATAAAGATAATCTCTATGGGTTTTAATTATATGTAATATACAACCGTACAAATATGGTTATGATTCATAGTTAATAATACAATTTAACCAATAACCTCTTTATATATTGTTTGCACTTCCACAATGGATTATGGCTAGTATCAGCCGTATGATCTAATACATAGTGTTTATATTGAATTAGTAAATCATTGCACTCTTTCTTACATTTATTGGCACAGACTCTACGAGACAATTCCACATAGGAATTTAAAAGGTACAATTGTAGTTCATTCTTTACACTACTACAGTGATTCATAAGATAATCACTCATATACATATGAGACTCTATTGTATCTATCATAAAACGTCTAGTAAAATTAGCCATTATACTACCTGCGCGTTGTACATAATAATAAAGTGGTTCATTTACTGTTACTATACTATTAGCATTCAAAAATAGTCTGAAAATAGTAAAATTATCTTCTTGAACTCGTCCCTTTGGAAAACGAACTGGCTCCACTCCATTGAATAAATCCAATTTAAAAATTTTATTCCATACTACATTTAAATCAAATGGTTCCGTTTTTAGTAAATAATACCGCAACATATCCATACCCGTAAAAGTTCGTTTATCATCTTGAACAGACATAGTATGTATACTGATATCATCATCACCTCTATAGATATAATAATTACAAGATACTATATCAGCATTGTTACTACTTGCTACAGTAATCAGTCTTTCACACATTATATTCACAATAAAGTCATCACTATCAATGAATAAAATATAGTCCCCTGTGACATGCTCTAAACCATAGTTACGAGCATCGGAAAGCCCTCCATTCTCTTTGTGAAAGACCTTAATTCGTTTATCCTTCGCCGCATAAGAATCCGCAATAGCACCGCTGCAATCCGTTGCACCATCATCAACTAGAATAATTTCTAAATTCTGATAGGTTTGATTTAGTATTGATTGAATGCATCTATCCAAATATTGTTCAACATTATAAATGGGAACAATAATAGAAAGTAAAGGTTGCATAATTTAATCCTTTCGGTCTATCTTATAGGCAACAATATTATGTCCACAGCGTTGGTCTTCAGGAGGCATCTGCATATAATCATCATACATATTGTCTAGATATTCTCTCCAACAAGACATAACAGAGAATGATTGGTCTTCAAACTCAATGGTAGTCATTTTCTCAAAATCTTGTTTAGGTAATCGTTCTTTTACACCTTCACCCCATGCTATTACACCAACATGCTCTGAGATGTTATAATCATAGGATTTAGCCAACCGATCCATGATGTCGATACAACGTTGTTTACCAAATAAACGGCATAATGGTACAACAACTAATTTGCCTAAAGCATGGATGAGAGATTTCCCCTTAAATAGCTTAGCACTAGCTAATGTAAGTATTTTCTGATAAAAAATCGATTTATCATAAATCTCTTTCATGATGGACATATCTTCACTAAATCCATCAACAGGAAAAATATCTATCCACAAATACTTACTACGCAATGTATTAGAATATGTATTCTCACAAGGGATATTTTTATTGATTATAGCCGCATAAGTTGCATCCAAACTATGATTGATAGGATTGGCAATTAGCTCTAATCCATCATGATCATAGTGCTCTTTTAACGTTAATAACCGTTCATAATCAGGTCTAGGCATGCAAACATCAATATCATCATCCCAAGGTATAAATCCTTTATGTCGAGCTGCACCTATTAATGTGCCATAACACAGACTATATTTCAAATTATATTTTTTACAAAATTGGTCAAAATCTTTGAGCAGATTCAACTCTTCTAATTGGACTTCACGTAAAGATAATTGTTGCATACTCATCCAACCCTATACTAAATAACAGTAACATCTGTATTAGATACAAATTTATCGAGAACACGCACCTCTTCAATCATATCTTGATGGCTCATTAAGAAACTTTCAGAATTCTTTCTAATACTTGTTAAGAATTCAACAATCTCGTAGCGCAAACCTTCTCCTTCAAATTTATAGAAATATTTTCGATTCAAGTTCACATCTTCAAAACGCAATTCAAAAAATTCTGTTTTCCACCAAGGCGCCGGTACGTAAATATACCCTTTTGAACCAGATATAACTAAATCACCTTCTGCTTTAGCATTAATAGCTACTGTAGCAGAAGCCATAGCATCATCATAGAGGAAATTAATCTTTGATAAAATATCGACATCATCGACTTTATGGCTTATAAAATCAACGTGATTATAATCAAAACCCAATAATTTAAAGATTGCTAATAAAGGATATGCAGCGAGAGATAAAATACTACCCCCGGCTATCCTAACTTGATTCTCTAAATCATCGCCTAATACCTGTGTGAAATTGGCTTCCACATTAAATATCTTACCGATTTGCCCACTACGTGCCATGGCTATTAATTTACTAAAAGCTGGACTATACGCTGTCTTCAGTCCTTCCATTAATACTAAGTTGGAAGATTTCGCCAGATTCATTAAACGTAATGTTTCATCAAGGTCACTGCTAAATGGGAATTCTGTTAATACATGTTTTTTTGCTTGTAGAGCTTTTTCGATATAAGTTACACGTTTAGATAAAGGCATATTAATGTATACCGCATCCACCTCATCTAGTAATATTTTAGATGAACTAAATTGCTCTAAATCATTAAACTGATGTGATTTATAGATAGTATCAACCGCATCTGTTTCTGTGTAACCACCTATAATATCAATACCACTTACAAATTTAGCTTCATCTAAAAATCTATCTAAAATAACTTCATTACCGATAATACCCAATCTAACATTTTCAGAATTCCTAATTTGCGTACTAGAAATACCTTGTGTTCTCGGTAAATAGACGACTTTACAGTATTCATTTAAATAATCAAAATAGCCTTCCCAATCGGAACCAACTGTAAAGATATCCACATTAAAGCGTTTGATATCATCTATTTTTTGACCAAAATACTCTTCCACTACAATCTCATCAGCAAATCCTGTAGCGCGTACATTATCAATGCGTGTCATCAACGAATCACGAACATTAAATTTACCTCTCGACTTATCAAAGTAGTCAGATGTAACACCAACAATAAGGTAGTCACCTAATGCTTTCGCATTTTTTAATAGATTATAATGCCCTTCATGAAACAAATCATATGTTCCATATGTTATTACCTTTACCATGCTATTTACCTGTAATCTCTTTAATTACTGATTTCAATGTTTCAACGAGAAATTCATTATCTTCAATGGTCGTATCCCCAATATGTGCCACCCTTAGAACATAGTCCTCGTTAACGCCACCCGTAGGATTTACAAAAATATCATATTTATCCTTCAAGATTGTAAATACATCTTTAGCAATTGGTTGTTCAAAACGAATGGGCGTAACTGCATTACTAATAGTGAAAGTAGGAATAGATACAGGTAATTCTTTAATTCTATTTCTAAAATCCTTAGCCACACTATCAATACGAGCTAAATAATTTTCAAAACCTTCCTCTTCAATAAGATGTAATGCTTTATTCATTTCTAAACATACCCCAACAGCAGGTGTGAATGGTGTTTGACCTCTTGTAAAGTTCTTTACATATTGGTTGAAATCGAAGTAAAGATTCTTAATATGATTATTTTTTACACGTTCTTCATATAATCTATCACTAATTACAATAGGAGATATACCTGGTGCAATACAAAGTCCCTTTTGAGAACTTAAAATAGTAACATCAATATTATTACCAGCCATATCATAATGATCAATTAAAAACGAACTAATCGCATCAATTACCAGGTACGCTTGTTTCTTTTTCGCAAAACTACTTAATAAATTAATATCGTATAACTGCGCTGTGGAGGTTTCATCAATATTAGCAATAACAAAGGTAAAGTCTTGTTCTTCTACTGCCGCAAAGTGGTTAGCAGTCAACGCCTCACCATCTTCTAGTTTAATCACAGTATGAGGAATCTCATGAAGTTCGCATAAATCGACAAAACGTTGACCAAATGTACCACCATTAATAACTAGTACATGGTCTGTTTCATTCATACAATTCATAATAGTCGCTTCTAATGCACCTGTACCAGAGGCTGTTAGATAGATGGATTTATAGCTTTCTGGTGCATTCATAAACTTTTTGAGCAGTCTATCTGAATCTAACATGACGTCAGAAAATTCTGTTGTTCTAAAATAAGGAACTTGTTGATGTCTTACATCAAGAATTTCCTTTCTCATTTGTGTTGGTCCTACTGTAAATAGTTTCATAATCTAATCCCCTCTTATTGTTTCCAATACACTCTATAGTTATGATGCGGTACCTGTCGATCTTTAGGTGGTGCTTCCATATAATTATTGTACAAATGACTTAAATAAAAATCGCTATCTGTAAGCCCCCAAAACTCAGTATCCTCAAAAGGATATAAACTTCTATTATCAAATAAAGTTTTTTCGTATACTTCTCGTTTATTACCACTTGCACAATCGACGAGAACACTTATGTATTTCGCATTGGAAAATGGATAGTGTTGAGCATCTTGATTAATCTTTTTAATTAAACTTGTAGTTGGTAAAAAATGCATTAAACTAATAGCACCAAATTTTAAGAATGTACGAACATAACCTTTTAACTTTGCAAAGCTACCTTTAGAGTCTACATAACGATTGCTGAATGTAAATTTCATAGAAGACCCATGGAATAACAAGTTTAAAAATTGTTGATGTCTAAATATTTTTTGTTGAGCCTGTGTTTCATCCGGTAACCCATCAATTGGGAAAATATCTATAAATACACCTGCTTTATCAAAATTACACCACAATGTATTATCAACCATAACTGTTTCTTGATCAAATACCTTTGCCATTGTATAGGTATATTTATCATCATTTTCAATAGAATATACTTGATATCTTGGATTATGGTCATTATATAACTTAATAAAGCGATTATAATCATCGCGTGGCATCATGATGTCAATATCATCATCCCATGGAATAAAACCTTTATGTCTAACGGCACCCAACATCGTTCCATAAGCTAATACATATCGAATATCATGTGTATCACAAAATTGTGCCACATCTTTTAAAATATCTAAAGCGACACCCTTAATCTCCGAAAATCCAATTTCTCGCATCAAAAAAATTCCTCCATAATACAAATAAGTCTATTATTTAAAGAATTTTCTTTTTAAAAATAATCCACCTTTTTTAATCCAATTTTGAGGTTCCATAAATGATACGTTTTGTTCTTTATAGCTAATATTATTCGCTTCAAGCCATACGTCGAGCAAGATTTCACTAACAAAGCCATAGATACGTGCTTCATACGTATCATAATCAGAAATATCAACACGTTTTTCAATTTCTTCTAAGATGGAAAACATCCATTCACAGTATTGATCAAATAAATCTCTACGCATAACAAACATATTGAACATATGAGCCCAACTGCGATTGCATACCTTTGTGAAAGCAGCGCTATATTCGGGATATTGTTCAGCGATGATTTGCTCTGCCACATCTAATCCTGAGCTATGGTGGGCATTATTATAGTGAGAACGATTAGACTCAATATAATATTTACGCTTATCTGCTACTACTACAGGATATTGTGAAAGTAGTTTCTCCCATTCTGCACCCATCAAGATTTGATTCTTTTTATCTTCTACGGAGCGCACCTCTTTGCGCGTAAAGTAACGTCTGTAATGAACAAGACCAATATAGTCCGCGTCAAGGTTTTTCCATGCCCAATAGAGACCCGTCAATTCACAGTAATTAGCATTCTTTGAAGATATATTATCTCCAGTATTATCCCCAGTATAACCAATATCGGCCTTGCCTTCTCGTCCTACATGAATTGGCATATAGACAGAATCTTCAGGCATCCAATATTGTTTATGTGTTGCTACTAAAATCTTAATATTCACTAGTACTCTCCTACATGAGTTGTATATTATTAACACTCTTCTAGTACAATATGATAAATTATCTATGCTAACTCTTTTTCTACCAAAATTAAAGCACTAGCAATGACCTTATCCATATCGTAATATTTATATTCCCCTAAACGACCACCAAATATTACATTAGAAATCGTTTCAGCCTTTTTAACATATTTAGAATATAGCTCTAAATTCTTTACGTCATTTACCGGATAATACGCTTCCTCGCCGATTTTCCAGTCCTTTGGATATTCTTTTGTTACATACGTAACGGGCTGTGTACCAAATTCAAAATGCTTATGTTCAATGGTACGAGTATACGGAATTTCACCTTCCGTATAGTTCACCACCGCAACGCCTTGATGATTTTCCTCTTCGAGACGCTCAGTTTCAAAGTGAAGACCACGATACTCTAATACCCCTTCAGAATAACCAAAATATTCATCTATAGGACCAGTGTAGATAATCCTATCTGCCAAGGCTTCGTATTCATCGCGATGTTTGAGAAAGTCTACGCCCAAGCGCACTTCGATGCCTTCTAACATGCGTTCAATCATCTTAGTATAACCGCCAATAGGGATTCCTTGGAAACGGTCATTAAAGTAATTGTTATCGTATGTATACCGCACTGGCAAGCGTTTAATGATAAAAGCTGGTAACTCTGTACATTTACGCCCCCATTGTTTTTCCGTATACCCTTTGATGAGCTTTTCGTAAATATCAGTACCTACGAGGCTGATAGCTTGCTCCTCCAAGTTCTTAGGTTCCCCTGCAATCGCAGCACGTTGCTTGGTAATGATATCTTGTGCCTCTTTTGGAGTTCGAATATTCCACATTTTAGAGAATGTGTTCATATTGAAGGGCAAATTGTACATCTCACCTTTATAATTTGCCACAGGACTATTTACATAGTGATTAAATTCTGCAAATTGATTGACATAATCCCATACATGTTTCAAGGATGTGTGGAAAATATGAGCGCCATAGACGTGAATATTGATATCATCTTTGCTTTCACAATATAGATTACCTGCTATATGATTACGACGATCGATGACGAGTACTGATTTATCACGCTTGTGCGCTTCATGGGCAAATACAACACCAAATGGGCCCGCCCCAACTACTAAATAGTCAAATTTTTTATTCATATATATATCCTTATTTTTTCATTCCAAGACATAGTAATCGTGAATAATGATTTTTTCTTAAGATATAACCTATCAAAATAGATAAAGTTGTAGATGCTAAGAAGCAAACAATAAAGGCTTCATAATACATTCCTAGCTTAGACCAAAGTACAATTCTAAATGGAATTTTAACAATATCACTAAAGATATATATATCCATTGAAACGGTACCTAAAAAGACTAAAAGTGTTTTATATAGACCAACTTTAGATTGAATTTTATTAGCAATATAATGTGTAATATTAATCCCCGAAACTGCTGTTATAAGAGTAACTATTTTAAAAGCATTCATATCATGAAGTAATGCATAGTTACCTACAATAAAAATCACCATAGATATAAGTGCTATTACTGTAGATTTCATATGATCCAATAGCATATATTTCTTTATATATAAGCCTAGGATATAGAAAAACTGATAATACAATATCTTTGATATCATAGATACAGAAAAGATATTTAATACATCAGAAAAGATTCCAACTATAAAAGATATTAATAATAAACCAAAATTTACACGCTTAACAAAGAAGGCAATGAGGATTGAAATAAAGAACAGACAATATAAAAACCAAAGTTCTCCATCCGGATTAATACCAATAAATATTTTCCATATATCCTGCGCATTTATTTGTTGATTTGCAAATTTTGATAAAGCTAATTTGAAAGGAAAATATAGTATTCCAATTGTAAAATATGGAACCATCAAACGTATGCTTTTATCTTTTATAAAATTCTGAAAGCCTTCTTTCAAAGGTATATGCATAAAATAACCAGCCACAAAGAAAAAAACTGGCATATGGAAACTGTAAATTATCGTTCGCATCAAATATAAAGGATAACTAGCAATTCCACTAGCACTTGCTTGATCCGGTACAGAATGGCCCAAAACAACAAGTAAAATTGCAATTCCCTTCATAATATCAAAACTAGTATCCCTCATAATAACGATTAATAGGCCCCTTTCGATTTAGCAACAGCCAATACAGTTTTCAACAGATATACAATATCAATCCACACAGACCAGTTGTGAACATACCAAGAGTCCATTAACACTCGTTCTTCATAGGTGGTATCACTGCGACCACTTACCTGCCAAACACCAGTAATCCCTGGTGGTACAAGGTAAAAGTCATTTATATAATCGCCATATTTTACAATTTCATCTCGAACAATAGGTCTTGGCCCTACGAGGCTCATGTCTCCAATGAGAACATTCCATAACTGTGGCAATTCATCAAGACTTGTTTTTCGAAGGAATTTACCGATTCTTGTAACGCGAGGATCATCTTTCAATTTAAAATCTCGTTCCCATTCTTCACGGGCAGCAGGATTATTTTTTAGATATTCCTCCAAAGCCTCTTGTGCATTGGGCACCATGGATCGAAATTTGTAACAAGAAAATGATTTCCCTCCTTGACCAACACGTTTATGACCAAATACGATAGGCCCTGGAGAATCCAAGTAAATCAATATAGCAATGATAGCGAGAATTGGTAAGATCAAAATACCGCCACATACAGTAGCTACTATATCAAAAATACGTTTGAAAATACGGTTAGACTTGCGTGCTAGGTTATTTTGTACACGCAATATGACGGCTTGTTCTTCCATCATGCCACGAGCACTGATATTACTAGTAGGTAAACCAAATAATTCAGGTACAAATGCTACTCGTTTTACCAATAATTGTAATTGATTAATCAAGGATACTAATCTTTTAGACTCAAGTCCGGGAGCGCAAATAAGTACAGTTTGAACTCCTGTATCTTTAATAACGCTTTCTACATCTTTAAAGGCGCCAAGGCATGGGTATTCTTTAGCGATGGATGATGATTTAGGATTATCATCTACATAACCAATAATCTTATAGGTAGTAATCGGCATGCGATCTAAAGACCTCTTTACAAGTTCTGCAGTCTTCCCCGCTCCAACAAGAAGAATCGGAATTGTTAAATATCCTGTTTTTGAAAGTATTTTTCCTACGATAAAACGCTCGCTAAAGATAAATACGAGCATACATATATAAGCAAAGGCAACAAATAAACGAGACACATCATTAATGACATGTCCTGTGTACATGAGGACAATAGATACAACAACACCGATCGTAATGCTACGGAATAAATTTTTCATCGTATCCCAATAAGGTGTTACCACAGAATAGGCATTATTAAGCAACAATATAGTTAAAAATACGATAGGTACAACACCATATACGTAAATTTCTTCTACCTTAAAATTTGAACTTACCGGTAAAATTGATAAGTTTAAGCGCAAATAATAGGCTGCCAATGTCCCCAAAACAATAGCAATATAATCTGCTATAAGCACTATGAGCTTACTAATAAATAACTTTTTATTATTGTTATTACAGATAGGACGATTCATACTAATACCCCAAATTATAAAAAAGGGTTGTTTTCTCAATCTCAAAATATTAAGAAAACAACCTCTCTATCATACGAATACAATGTACCAATATTTACATATATTGTATCATATTTAAATATGTAAAACTATAAAAAAACATAGACTTCACCTATCTTTTATGTAGTTATTTATTATTTAAGTCTATTTGACTCCTACTTAATTGTCTATTAAATGGTAGTTAAATGCTTTCCAATACAGCTATACGATTCTCAATTATCCCGCAATTGAAGCATCGTAGCTAACATAAAATACATAATACGTATTCCAGACGAATTATCTAAAGTATACTCGACTTGACCAAATACAAATACATAACAAATAACAGCAATCATAGCACAAAGACTATAAGGATCTCGCTTCTTAAACCAAACCACAAAATTATCAACAACAATAGATCCATAAAAGATGAGAACCCCTAATAGACCTAACAGACCTACTTCACCTAAAAGTTGAATAAAATTATTGTGTGCATGATATAAATGCTGATTTTCCGTTGGTAATCGATAGGATGCTTCATATATAGTTCGCCATTGTCCTATACCTACACCTGTCACAGGATGGTCTTTAAACATATTAATAGACGATGTCCACACATCAAAGCGGCCTAGGTTGGAACCATCTGTAGTCGTATTCGTAATGGACTCAAACCTAGCTACATATTGTGGTTGTGTACTAAATCCCCATACGACTCCACCTAATGCAGCAAGAACAACGACTACATAAATGAATCGTTTTAGTATATATGGTAAGGATACGATAGGCACCATAATCATACTAAAAAGCCAGGAACCTCTACTTTGATTGCCATACATACCAAAGCCAACACAACCTAATGCCCATAAAGCGGATGCTTTCACATAGTTAGGAAAGGCCGAATCTAATAAAATAACGCAAAAAATAGGCCCTAGCATAACCATGAGGCCTGCTATGGTCAACACGCTACTACCAAATCCCCATCCTCTATCGGTCATTCCTGAAACATGTTGATAAAAGGCTACTAAATTATCGATACCAAAATCCACAAAAAACACGGCAAGCATCGTAAATAATGTTTTCTTATCACGAATACACAGGGCGATAACGAAAAATACAGGAATCCTCCACAACCAAACATTGATAAATTCAGGTAATCCTACAGCTATATTGTTCGTTAATACTGCGGAAGGCAATAACAATAACAACATTAGAGCAAACGTTTTACTATATTTTTTAACATAGGACGGAACATATAGGTCATGCCTATGTTTCCAAATATAGAAAATACTTAACAAAATGGCAATAACATAAAATACTTGACCAGCTGCCATGGATAGCCTTGTAGAGCACGCCATCAACGTAATCATAATGGCAATCCACGACTCTAATCTTACACTTGATAATACCCCCATGTTCATTCTCCCTTACATATAAACTACAAACCTTACATAGTGCCCCTTATACATGTATGATGGATTGAATTAATGCACGATGACTGTAGTCCTCATTTGCATTCATTAAACCTTGATTATATTGCTCTTTATGATGCTGTAAATTTTCTACAAACGTTTGAATCCCCTGTCTGATAGAGTTTACATCATCTAAATTTAAAAATTCCCCAATGGAATACTGTTCTAATACCTCGGGATTAATTTCTGGAGATATAAGAACAGGCTTGTGAAAGCCAATAGCAGTGAACAGCATAGCCGCCCAATGATAGCGATATCGCTCTGCTCCATAAGGCAACAATAAAGCATCTACACTCAACAAGGCTGTATCCCAGTCTTTCCCAATCAGACTGGCATGGATAAACTTAATATTATTATACTGGCTATATTTCTTGATGATAGACTCAAATAAAGCCCCATCTTCAGGCTTTACCGTTGCCCCTTGAACGACGAGTTGTACCGAGTCATCATAATTCAGCGATACAAAGGCATCTATAAAGCGCTCAATATTTTTCTCTTTTCTAAACTGACCAAAGAAACCTAATTTTATCGGTTTACTTGCTGATATAGAGGGTTCCAAATTAGTATCTATACAAGTTGTAGAATTCGGGACTTTTTGGTCTTCTATATTAACCTTACCTTGCGTATCACTATTCTTTTGTTCTCCACTCAATTCACTAGATGGCAAGAACACAGGAGGCAAGATTTTACGAACTCTCGGTAAATCAGGGCGCAACATATCATCGCGCAAAGAGATAACATCGAGGTACACGTTTCTATACGCATTAGCACGATGAGCTTGCTTAATAAAGCGATCCATTTCTCCCTTGCCAATGCCATGAAAGATAACATGTACTGCTGCCTTACTGTCCTTTAACGACGTGTCTAACAAAGCTTTAATATAGCGATATGTCCCCGTAGGAATGATTAAAGCATCTATATTATATTCTTTAATTTTTTCTGCTGCTGATGTGAACCAACTACGGCGACGGCGTTCTCGTAAAATGGATAAAAACGGCTTCTTCCACTTAGACGCTCCCGCATAGGTCACTACCTCTCCACCTTCCAAGTACACTATATCTACTCCATAATCTACTTTAAAAGGAAAGTTCTCCGGCACGAATACTACTGGTTCATGACCTTGACGCTTTAATTCGTTGATGAGGATGCGATCAAATTCCACCTCATGACCAGCAGGCATGACAATACTTTCTAAAATTGCTACGCGCATAGCACACCTCTAGGCCCTTACGTACGGTTTTATGTTTTCTTGAATCATAGCCTCATATTCATCTAAAAGAGCATAACGATTGCGATATTGGCTACGTTTTTGTGATTTAATCTCTTCCATAGGTTTGCGTTCTTCTTCAAGTGGAATGGTAAAATAATTTGGATCAGATTCCAATACGGTACCGCCGATATCCTCCCACAAGGTATCTAATATAGCCACCTTTGATTTATTGCCGCGCACCATATGTGAATTTGCATAGAAGCCTTCATCAGATACGGCAAGTATGGATTCTACTTGCGCAGCACGACCGATTTCACGAATCAAAAAGGTAATGAAGTTCTTAGGACGGTAACCATACATCTTCTTCGTAATCTTCTTAGCTCGCTCAAGTCCATCTTTATAACCTTGAATGGTACCAATAACAAGAGTTCTCTCTCCATTAGAGCCTTTAGCAAAGCGAATATTTGCATGGTATACGCCCTTATCTTCGAGCAAGAGCATAACTGTCAAGAAACCTTCCTTACGTTGTCCCGGCTCGTAATATAGATGAGCAGACATATTGAGCTCATCGGAACTCCAAAGGGTAATACCCCGTTTTTTATCGAAATAATCAAACTCCGCTTCGTCTACATACATGAGCTGAATCGCTTTATCCGTAAACACCTCTTGTAATATGGTGAAATGCTGACGAAGAGCTTCCAAACGCCATTGTGGCGTAGAGTTTTTAATCAAAAACATACGACTCATCAATTCATAGAGACTAGGATGTTTTTCCAACAGCTTTGGATCTGGAGTATAAGATTTAAAGAAGTTTTCAAATTCCGTAACCGTTGAGTCATGAAGACAAGAGCGCATTGTATGTAAGAAGGTTCGTCTCGTTTCACGCCATGTGCGCTTGCCATATATAGTACGGCCTATGTGCCAATGTTTTCCAAAATTGCCTAACATAATGCTCCCTCTATTACAATTTACCCTTGGATTTTAGTAAATAGTAAAACTTTACGTATTTAGTCATCGTGTAAAAGTAGTGATTAACGGACAAAATAAAGCCCATCTTCCCATCAAGAATACCGCCTTGTAAGAAGTACACCTTGATGAAAGCCCAGGTAGGACGCAGAATTATATCCTTGATAAAAGAACAGCTTTTACCATTATCACGATATTTTTCCGCAGATAATGTGGTATAATTGTTGAATTTATTGAAATATTGATGCCAATTATCGTAGGTGTAATGGTACATGGGATGTCGTAATTTTTCTGTTGGATACGGCGTAATTATGGCCGGATGCACGTAGCCTTCTACATAGCTGCCTTCTTTCGGCATGAGGCGAAGCACATAGTCTGGACGTAATACACCATGAGTAGCATGATTATAATGGAATTTATTACGCCGTTGAATCCAATATGCTTTATTAGGTTCATTTACAACAATCTCTTGAATTTCTTTTGCTAGAGGCTCAGAAATGCGCTCATCCGCATCGAGGAATAAGATCCAGTCGGACTTAGCCTGTTCAATACCAAAGGTTTGTTGTGCACCCCAATCGCCATTCATGGCGTGTTGCACAACACGAGCACCCATTTCTTTGGCAATTTTTACGGTATCATCGGTGCTGAAATCATCGATAACTAAAACTTCATCGGCAAACTGCACTGACTCAATGCAGTCATGAATATTGTGTTCTTCATTTCTCGCTAAGATTATTACAGATACAGTTGCCATAGATTTACCTTTCATTTACGAACGTACTTGTTTTGCTAAATACGATAAACGAGCCCCTATTTTATGAATCCAATCGGCACGACCGAAGGACCATAAAAAGAGCTTATATTTAGAATTTAATAGCTTGTAGGATGCATCATTACGATAAGTTTCAATCATTTTTTTACATTTATCGTAATACACCTGATTACCCGTTGGTTTTGCATAATAAGCCGTTAAACAGGATAATACGGCTTTCATCAATAAACTATTGCAATCATCAATATATGATAATTGATGATCTATAGCGTATTGCAAGCGTTCCTCGTAACCGAGCACAAAATCCCATCGAGATTTAGCATCAAAAGAGGTTTGAGTTATGGAATTTGGATTGAGTCGATAGTAATAGTAACAACGATTGATATGACCCACCCGATTAGCATTGGCCACATAGAGATAGGATGTAGCAGTATCCTCAAATTTTCGACCTACAGGAAACCGCACATCGCCAATAGCACTGCGTTTATATAACTTACTCCAAGCAGCCACAAAACAATCATGCATGGCTAATCGCAAGGCATCCTCTTTACTATAAATTTCTAATTGTCCATCATTACAACCTTCAATAATATCGCCACTTTTATCTCTGAAAGCAGTAAACTCGATAATATCAAGATCATATTCTTTTAGAAGCTGCAACATATCTTCAAAGAGGGTAAGCCCAATGTAATCATCGGAGTCTACAAAGGAAATATAGTCACCATTAGCCGCTTCTATCCCCGTATTGCGAGCTGCACTGAGACCGCCATTTTCTTGATGGATGACCTTGATGCGTTCATCATAGGCTGCATATTGATCGCAAATGTCACCACTCATATCTTTAGAACCATCATCTACTAAGATGATTTCTAAATTCATATAGGTTTGGTTTTGAATAGATTCAATACATTCTGCAACATAAGATTCCACATTATAGACGGGTACAATGACCGAAATTAACTCCATTCCATGCTCCTCTTACAACATGTACTAGCCAAACTAGTTTTACAAACTCTCAAACTTATATAGTTCGTTTTAGCTACATATCATTAGCTAAAATGTTCCTCACTTAATGTTATTTCCATGTTTAATACGCCATGCCGCAAGTTCACGCATATTTTTAATCATATCCCCATAGGATTGAGGCATGCTCGCACTTTGTTCTAAGACTTTTCCATTTTTATCTAGATATAGTCTATGATTAAATACAAATTTCTCTTGTGTAAATAAGCTTGGTACCATCGCTTCATAGGTTTGACCAGGTCGTCCTATTAATTCAGCCAAGGTTGGAATGATTTGAATGCTCATGCCGAACGCATTAGGCGCAAGCCAATCTTTATGAATGCCGCGACCATAAAAAATAATAGGAATAGTAGATGCCACATTAGGACCTACTTCACGTGCAAAGTTAAAGCGTTCGCTATGGTCACCTGTAATGACGAAGAGTGCAGACGGATCTGCTGTTTCTTCGCGAGCAATAAAATTGCCCATTACGTGGTCTGCATACCAAATATGGCCCATTTCGTTCAATTGCTTATCATTTTCTTCGATAGAATCTGGCAAATGACCTTTTACCTTATTCACATCGTAGCCTTCCTTAGCCACATTGATGCTATACGGCGGATGATTAGAAGTGGTCATAATCACATTGAGGATTTTTTCCCCTCTATGCTGATCCATGTAGGCAGAAATAGCTTTAAACAAATCTTTATCGCCTACACCCCAAGCGTTGCCGTCTTCGCTTGGCATTTCTGAAGCATCGTGGAATTCATCGAAGCCTTGAGATAAAGCAAAGTTCTTAACGTTTTGCCAAGTACTAAAGCCACCATACCAAAATACAGTCTTGTAGCCTAGCTTTTTCATAACAGGACCAATGCCTAAACCATAAGGCTCTTTGAAACTTTCACCTTCATAGTTAGGATATAACCCTGTGTCAGGCATCCCCGTCAACAAACCATTGATGGCCGGCATCGTGCCTGTACCTTGGGCGAGGGCTAGCTGTGTGCTCATCGCTTGAGGGCTGGCAGCGTATTTACGACCTTGTTCAACGAGGTACGCACCAGGCTCGTTATATTCAGCGAGAAACGGCCACAAGCCATAGGATTCTCCAAGAACGAGGTTTATGGACTGCGGTTGATCCGCTAATCGTTGTGTCGTAATGGTTCTCGTAAAAGAGCCGTCAAAATTTGTACCGTTAAACTTACCACCAACGGCAGTGATTTTTTCGTTTAGTTCTTGAGGCGTTAAGTTAATAACCTCAAGCTCAGCCGTCCGTTTAGCAATGCTTTTAACACGATAGAGAGCCTGCACATCGTCGAGGATATTTTCATTCAACAGATTGGAGCTGAGGCGAGCCGCACTTTCCCAGTTGATGGAGTTCGTATAGCTGAAAGCACCGCCAAATCTAAAGAATAGACCTAGTACACCAATAGCGACAGTCAATCCAATGCCCGTCATCCATTGTGTTTTCTTCGTTTTAGGATACCAAGTAGTACAAAGTCGTTGATGATCTGCAGAATCACTATTTCTTAGATTATCCGCATCATCACCATTCCTTAGGTCAACAGCGTAGTCACTATATTTCTTCGTGTTCCACGCTAAAAAACGAACTAGGAACCAGCAAAGAGCTGCACTCAATACAACGGCCCCAATGATGTACATGAGGGCATTATATTCATTGATAGCGGTATTTACAATGGCACCGATATCATCGTTTTTACCATTGATAAGCATTGCGTTGTAGGAAGAGTTGAAAATTTTATAGAATGGAATGCGTCCCAAAAATAGGAAAGTCAACAATATAGTCGCAATGGAGTAGATAACCTGTTTAATGCGCAAGGACGGCCATTTTGGCACAAAGGTATGTACCAACGTCCCCACTAAAAATCCCAATAAACACAAAGAACCGACGGTCTTGAGACTCAATCTAAAGCCTAGCCATAAGGACGTGAGGATATTCTCCATCGTCACGGAAGCCAGTTGTGATTGAAATACTGCAAGAAACACGATTCTAAATGCAGTCAACAAAGCAGAGAAAAAGATAAATACCTTAATCTCTGTTCGTATGCCTTCAAATAATCGCTGCCATCGGTTCATCATTAACCCCTAACTGTTGAATCTTATAACCTAATTGGTATATCACATAATCCAACTATATTGTTACAAACGTAACAAAACTACATAACTATACTGCCTAAATGAGTAATAAAATTCATAAACTACATATATATGCTATATATATTCTACATAATATACTACATATATATTCTACGTAATATGTTACATCATATTCTACTAATTACATAACTATCAATTATTTCGGATATTTCTTACATTTAGGACCTTTACATCGTTTGCATTTACCGCATCCACGGTCGATAGTCTCAGCACCTGCTGATTTCTTTGCACTAGCACTCTCCATGACCATCTTTTCAGAGGCCTTACTATTCCATACGGAAACTATCGATTCTACTTTTTTACGGATTCATCCTTTTTAGATTTTTTATCCTTTTTCTTTTCTTTCTTCTTATCTTTTTTCTTGAAAGTATCAGTTAAGAAGACTGTTTTTAACTTATCATTTAAGACTTTAAGCTTCTTTTCAGCCTTGTCTTTCTTTTTCTTTAACTTTTCTTCGTCTTTAGAGCGTTTTTCTTCCTTAGACTTCTTGTGTTTTTTCTCTTTTTTATCTTCTTTAGACTTTTTATCTTTCTTAGATTTTTTATCATCCTTAGACTTTTTGTCTTCTTTGGATTTCTTATCCTCTTTAGATGTTTTATCTTCCTTGGATTTTTTATCGTCCTTAGATTTCTTATCTTCAGAACCGTTGATACGCGCCCATTCATCATCAACGCGTTTTAATTGCTTTTTAAGAAGCTTTTCCATCTTCTTATTTGTTTTATCGGACTCTAAACCGGCTTTACCAAATAACAAAGCATTCACCGCCGTGTATGGATCGATAGACGACATATCCTCATCATCTATTTTAGCCGCCTCTGATTTCTTATCTTTCGATAATTCATCAAAACCATCTACATTTAACGCTTCATCTTCATCTAAATGATGAATTGCTAAGCTTTCAACGCCTTCTAATGGTTTTACATCAAGGTGCTCAATCGCAGTATCTTCAAAATCTGCCATTTTCTTACCGGAGCTTTCACCAAAACCAGTAAAAAGACCACCTATAGATTTTAATTCATTCAATTTAATATGATTCATGCCCACCGTAGAATCATGATGCACAGGAATGTCAGATAATTGTACCTGTTCCATAGCATATGCATCATCATTATAACTAGCGCCCTTGCCAAGTTCAGATGTATTAGAAATAACGATATCTTCCTTATCGTCGCCTAACACATCACCAAATAAATCTTCTTCTAAAGATTCGTAAGAATGCAATAAGGACATACGTTTTTGAACATCTTCAATTTGATTCCACAAATCAACGAGAGAAGATGTATGGTACACCCGTTCTTTTACCTCTAAATACGCTTGGTAAACGATAGATAATTCGGTCTCATTAAGGCCTTCCTCTGCACCAATTTCTTCAATCATTTGTTGAATCTGTTGATCTCGGTCATATCGTTTAATTAACGCTTTACGAATGCGTTCAATCAACATTGTATCGATGAGTTCCATATGCACCTCCTGTATTCAATACACTCAGTCCTACCCGCTACATTAACGTATACGAATCAATGTATAGAATCATAAAAATGAATTAATTTTATAATCTCTAATATATTATTATAGCAGAATTTATCTGCTTTTTCCTTAATAATATGTGTAAAAGTTCCTTAAAAATAGAATAAAACCTCAATTTAAATACGTCCCTAATAGTATGCATTTCATACTACTAAAACACTATTCAAACCAAGGTTATTTAATTAACTGTTACATTAAAATATATCTAATTGTTACATAAAAGTCTTACATTACTGCACTAAAACAAGTTAACTGAATAGACGAGAATTCGCTCCTTTGCATCGCTAGCCTCAAAGAGGTCACTACAATCAATAGCTTCCTCTTGTTCCAAGCGAACATGGTTATTTAAAAAGTTCTCCACCTCTTCATTAACATAGTAGAAAAATAACTTAATCTCCCGAGGATTATGATATAGCGAATCAAAAATATTTCCTAATACCCGCTTAATCGTATGGAGTGCAAAGGGATTAAAGAAAAAACATCGATCAACCTGATTTGGCAATTCATACAGCGCCGCATCACCTAGTACAAAGCTTACACGATTGCGAGTTGCCGGGCTTTCACCATTGATCAAAGCCCTTTCATAAAGCCGTTCATCGTATTCGATGCCTATAGAATGGCAGCCCGTTTGGTAAGCCATGAAAATACTCACTCGGCCCTTGCCACTACCATAATCGATGAGCGTATTTTTCTTGCGAATATGACCGCTATTTGCCAAGCGCTCCAGCACGCAATAATCTGTCGGCTCGTACGGATGATGCTCCGTATCGGAACGACTATCATCGCGACCAGAGGTTTTAATTTGTAATACACTTTCCCACTCTTGCTCTGTTGCCATCTATATAATCCTATTATGAGGCCCAAATTATATGACCTAATACTGATACTAATCTTAATTTCTATACATACTATACCCTTATTAGGGTACTATTTACTAGTCCAGTAACACCTATAGTATATAACAAAAGCATCCATATCGGGTGCTTTTATTATATGAATCACTTATTAATGCCGATATGGTATACTAGGAGTAATATTTCTATTATTCTCATGTGCAGAATTATATGTCATTAAAAAGGAGTATCTACTTACATGGACAGTGATCTGACCTTAGATTTTATCATTATCATCGTATTAATCATCGCAAATGGTTTATTCTCCATGACGGAGTTAGCCATTGTAAATGCGAAAAAACGTAAACTTGAAGAGTTAGCAGAATCAGGCAATGAACGCGCGAAAACAGCCTTTGAATTATCGGAGAACCCAAATGAAATGTTCTCTACCATTCAAATTGGCATCACCCTCGTAGGTATTTTAACTGGTTTGTATTCTGGTGCCACCTTCTCTAGTCCATTAGAAGAAATTTTAGTATCAAATATTCCAAGCATCGAACCATACGCAGCTTCTATAAGCTCTTTCATTATCGTTGCCATCATTACCTATTTATCCCTCGTTATCGGCGAACTCGTGCCTAAACGCTTGGCCTTAAATAGCCCTGAAAGCATTGCTGTTGTAGTAGCAAAACCAATTTACTGGCTATCTGTGGCGTTGAAACCAATCGTTAGCTTCCTCGGCGTTTCCACAGAATTCCTCTTAAAAATGCTAGGCGTTACTGTAAAAGAAGAAGCGCCTGTTACAGAATCTGAAATTAATAAAATGCTTACCGAAGGCGTTGCCATGGGTGCTTACGAAGAGGAAGAACCTATCCTCGTAGAAAATATCTTCCATCTCGCAGATATGAACGCAGGTGACATCATGACGCCTCGTACACAGCTCAAATGGATTGATCTTAACGGCACGGAAGACGAAATCATGGAGGTCCTCAAGAATGCCAACCATTACCGCATTCCTGTAGGTACCGATTCCTTGGATGAATTAAAGGGTCTCGTTACCGTATCCGATGTATTAGTTCAAATTATGCAACGTCCTAGTGAAAGTTCCATTCATGATATCATCAAAGCTTGTTTGAAAGAACCGGTTCTCGTTCCTGAATCCATTTCACTCATGAAATTATTGAACGTTCTACGTACAGAAGGCGTTCACGAAGCAATTATCCTCGACGAATATGGTGGTTTTACTGGCCTTGTCACCTTGCATGACATCATGGAAGAAATCGTAGGCCTTATGCCTTCCGGTGAGGAAGAAATCAAGGAAGAAGAAAACAAGATCATCGAACGCGATGGTGCATGGCTCGTAGATGGCCTTCTCAACGTAGATGAATTTAAAGAATTCTTTCACATCGATCAAGAATTGCCAGGCGAAGAAGACGACTTGTACAAAACTATGGGCGGTCTCTTAAACGTCCTCTTCGGTCGTATCCCAAAGGAACTCGACAAGGCAAAATGGAACGGCTATACCTTTGAAGTCATCGATATGGATCATACTCGTATCGATAAAATCCTTGTAACCTATGAAGAACCTATTGTAGAACAAGAAGAAGAAAAATAAAGTTCAAATTATATAGACAAATGCTAAAGAAGTGAGTTCTCTTACTATGAACTGTACCCCAAAATTGGACATATTTTTGGATACAGTTTAATCAATAGAGGACTCACTTTTTTGCTACCATTTTGTATTCATAAAATAAGTAATACATATACTAGCAAAATATAGATTACTTTTAAAAATTATCTTTAAAAATTATCACCAATTATATAAATTAATGATACAATTCTTTTATTTTCCGCATAAAGGGTAGAAGTTTCCATTTAAATATAGTATTATTAAATTGTATAAAATATATAATTAATCCTAATATAGAAATAACTTCTACTTTTAAACTAATAACTAATGTAGAACTATAGCTAATCTAAAATAGGTCTAATAAAATATAGAGTCCTATGATCATTACATTGCATAGTTGTGTGTCATAGGACTTATATGCGGTAGTCAAAGGAGAGATTCTATGAATCAACGAATCATAGCAACCATAGGAGCCCTATTAATAGGGACCGCCATTATAAGTGGTTGTGGATCAGAAAAGCCACCTGAAGATACAAGTCTCAAGGTGCGTACCATCACTATAGGTGAAGAGTCTGGAACTACTGATGCTGGCTATGCAGGCACCATTCATAATAAAACAGAAACAAACTTAGCCTTTCAAATTGGAGGGCGTGTCATCAACAAATTTGTAAATGTTGGTGATGTAGTGCAAGCAGGCCAAGTCATTGCTCAAGTCAATGGTTCAGATACATCAGCTCAGGTGCAAAATGCTGAAGGTGCTGTAAAAGCTGCTCAATCGGCCTACGAATTGGCAGAAACCAATGCTAAACGATACCGCGAGCTTTATGCACAACAAGCGATTAGTAAATTGCAATTAGACCAAGCTGAAAATCAATTGAATGCCACATCTGCTCAATTACAACAAGCACAAGCAAGCCTTAATTTGAGCAGTAATCAAAATAGCTATACTAATTTAACGGCTCCTGATACAGGTATTATTACAGCTTTCAATATTGAAGCAGGACAAGTCGTAGCAGCCGGTCAAAGCGTTGGTACCTTAGCGGCTGGTCACGACCCAGAAGCAGTCATTGCCCTTCCTGAACAAGAGTTAAGTAAAATTCATGTAGGAAGCCCTGCTACTATTACCTTCTGGGCCTTACCAGATGTAACAGTACAAGGCGTAGTACGTGAAATTTCACCAGTTCCTGACCCTGTAGCGAGAACGTATACCGTAAAAATTACCTTACAAAATGCACCTAAAGAGGTACAACTAGGCATGACGGTCAATGCTAATCTATCTACCACAGATAGTACCAATATTTCTATTCCGTTAACGGCTCTTGTGAAAGACTCTAACGGCAATAATGCTGTCTATATCATCCGCGATAAGAAGGCTCATCTCGTGCCTATCAAGACTGGTGAGTTCGGTAAGAACTCCGTCATCGTCACATCTGGTTTAGCTAAAGGTGACATTGTCATCACCGCAGGTACCCAACAATTACAAGAAGGGACGGCGGTTAGTCAATGAAACAATTTAACTTAGCCGAATGGGCTCTTAAACACAAGTCCATTATCTACTACTTCATGGCTGTGCTCCTCACCTTTGGTATCTTCTCATTCACCCATATGGGACGTATGGAAGATCCTGATTTTACGATGCGCACCATGGTAGTCGGTGTTGCTTGGCCGGGGGCTTCTCCACAAGAAATGTCGGATCAGGTAACGGACAAACTCGAAGAAAAACTACGCGACCTTCCTGGTGTAGATTATACAAAATCTTTCACAGATGGTAGCAAATCCGTTATTTATATCAATCTAAGAGAGGATTTGCCATCCGATAAGATTCGCCCCGCTTGGGAAGAAGCGCGGAATATGATCAACGACGAATGGAAATCATTGCCTGCAGGCGTTCAAGGACCGACCATCAACGACAGATTCGATGACGTATATGGCATTATCTATGCCATTAGTGGTGATGAGTATTCGTACGAAGAAAAACGACAACAAGCAGAAGACCTAAAACGTCAACTTTTATCTGTGCCTAATGTTAAGAAAATCAGCCTCATTGGGGTTCAACAGCAAACCCTCAATGTAACCATAAACAAGGATAAACTCGCATCCTATAAAGTCAGTACACAACAGCTGTTAACAGCGCTTAAACAGCAAAGTATGATGGTTCCAGCTGGTGTGATTACAACGGATACAAACAATGTATATCTCCGCGTCAATGGTCTGTTCGATAGTCCTCAAGCGGTGCGGGATATGCCAATCCGTATCAATAACCAAACCTTGCGCCTCGGTGACATGGCTGATGTAACCATGACCTACCAAGACCCTAGCGATCCACAGTTCTATTACAAAGGCAAGCCAGCCATTGGCATCGCCATCTCCATGGATGCAGGGGCTAATAATATCGAATTCGGCGAAGCCATCGACAAAAAACTCGGGGAATTACAGAAAACGATTCCTGCTGGCCTCGAACTCAATCAAGTATCGAATCAGCCGCATATCGTTAAGGAATCCATCGGCGATTTCTCTCAATCCTTATTTGAAGCCATTGCCATCGTATTACTCGTAAGCTTTGCATCTCTCGGCTTACGAACCGGTATCGTTGTAGCCCTCACCATTCCAGTCGTTGTGTCTACAACGTTCATCTTGATGTATGAAAGCGGCATCTATCTACATAAGGTTAGCTTAGGTGCCTTAATCCTAGCTTTAGGCCTCCTCGTAGACGATGCCATCATCGTTGTAGAAATGATGAGCGTTAAGCTCGAAGAAGGGTGGGGCCACTTTAAATCGGCTACCTTTGCTTACCAATCTACAGCATTCCCAATGTTATCGGGTACACTCATTACCTGTGCAGGCTTCTTGCCATTAGCATTGGCACAAGGTATGGTAGCAGAGTTTACAAAATCCCTATCCATCGTTGTATTTATGGCACTCATCCTATCTTGGTTCGCCTCTGTTCTCGTCAGCCCTGTATTGGGTTATAAAATCATCGAAAACAAGGCTCCCAAGCCAGAATCGGAATGGACTAAACGAGACCGTATCATGCACAAACTCAATGTGACCTTCTATGATAAGTTTGAAAAACTATTACATTGGGCTCTAGGACATCACAAGGTAGTCTTGCTGGCCACATTAGGAGCTTTCGTTTTATCCTTGCTTTCACTACCATTGATCAAACAGGAATTTTTTCCATCATCAACGCGTAATGAAATCATTGTATCCATGCAATTTCCTCAAAGCTCGTCTATCGAGTATACTGCTAACCAAGCAAAACTCATCGATGAACATTTGAAAGACGACGAGCGCATTGCAACCTTCACCTCCTACATTGGACAAGGTTCTCCACGTTTTGTCCTCACCTTGGAACCGGAATTACAACGGAACAACTTCTTACAATATGTAATTGTTACAAAATCCTTAGAGGATCGCGATAAACTCTATGCTGAATTGACTCCGTATTTAAACGAGCAATTCCCATCGGCCCTTGTAAATACGCAATTCTTACAAATCGGTCCACCATCCAAATTTCCAGTTATGCTTCGCGTTGCTGGCCCTGATCAAAAGATGGTAAAAGAAATTGCAAATCAAGTAAAAGCTAAAATGCAAGACGATAAAGACTTACAAAATATCGCCTTTGACTGGCCAGATACAGAACCTGTAGCCAATATTCACATCGATCCAAACAAGGCACGTTTACTCGGCATCGATAGCTACGCTGTATCCTTGCACTTGCAAAGTCTATTGTCTGGTACTAAATCTGGTGAATACTACGAAGGGAACCAAACCATTCCTGTTACCTTCCGTTTAGGTGACAACGAGCAACATAACTTAAGTGCTCTTTCATCCTTGCCAATTCAAACAGGAAATGGCTCCTATGTACCACTTAGCCAAATTGCAACCATTACCATGACACAAGAGGATGGTATTATTTGGCATCGCAATATGATGCCAACCATTAGTGTGCATGCCAATGTAAAAGCAGGTGTATTGGGTAATGCGAAAACGAAAGAGATTTACAAATCCTTACAAGACATTCGCGATTCCTTGCCTATAGGCTATTCTATTGACCTAGACGGCGCCGCTGAAAAGAGCGAAACAGCCGTTCAAAAGCTATTAACACCAATGCCGATTATGCTCTTTGTAATCATGACAATCCTCATGTTCCAATTAAAGCGTATCGCCCTCATGGTAATGGCTCTACTCACGGCTCCATTGGGGCTAATCGGTGTTGTATTAGCACTCAATATTACGAGAACGCCATTAGGCTTTATGGCTATTCTAGGGATTATCGCCCTCTCGGGTATGATCATCCGTAACTCCATTATCTTATTAGACCAAATCGAAATCCACAAGGCAGAAGGCCAAGAACCTCGTGAAGCGATTATCAACTCCGCTACACTTCGTTTCCGCCCTATCATGCTCACCGCTATCGCAGCGATTTTAGGCATGATTCCTCTCATGGGATCTGTATTCTGGAGCCCATTGGCCATCGCCTTCAGCGGCGGCTTACTAGTGGCAACGGTTCTAACACTCATCGTATTACCTGTCATGTATGCAAGCTGGTATAAGGTAAAATAGGATACCATAAGACAAGATAAGATAAAACACAATACAAAAACCCCCTTAAAAAAGTATTAGAAACTTTTATAGGGGGTTTTTAATAAATATCATATAAAAAAACAGCAGGGCTTTCCCCTGCTGTTTTTTTAGTCACAATAATACATTACGACTTACTTATTTCCCTTAGGATTATATTAATAATTATATCTGACTTAGTCTATTATTTATTAAACTACAACGGCTGTACCATTGCATGTAATCATAAGCATGCCATTTTGTGCACCTACTGTGCTGTATTGGAAGGATACGCCAATAATAGCATTAGCACCCAATTTAGAAGCTCGTTGAGACATTTCATCGAGAGCTGCTTTGCGCGCATTCATCAAAGAATCTTCATAGCTGCCACTACGACCACCAACGATATCGCGAATGCCAGACATGAAATCTTTCACAAAGTTACGGCCTTCTACGACTTCACCAAATACAATACCTTTGTACTCTTGTACAGGTTTGTTTTCAATATGCATAGTTGTAGTAATAATCATAATTGTATCCTTTCTAATTGATTACAATATATTTTAATTTATTATAACAAGACTTTTAGATAAAAACAAATATAGCTTTCACATAAAACAATTACATAGTATATCTCCAAAAATTACATACTATATATCAAAAATTTACATATTATACATCAAAAAAAGACCTGTTCACTACTTTCATAATGAACAGGTCTAATTTTATGTTATCTATCGAAGTCACGATCAAGGTTAACTTCTTTCAACGGCACAACTTTAGTTTTGTTGATGTATTTGTAACCAAGGTACACTGCGAAGAAGATTGGTAAGCCAATGTAGGCAACGGATACGCCGTACCAGTCGATGGTATCACCTGTGAAAGCGGAGTAGTTTTGACCACAGATGATGATGACGCAAAGAATGAACGCCAAGATTGGGCCAACTGGGAATAACCACGCTTTGTATGGCAATTCACTAAGATCTCTGCCTTGTGCGATGAAAGCACGGCGGAAACGATAGTGAGATACTGCGATACCAACCCATGCGATGAAACCACATAAACCAGAGATATTAACAATCCATGTATAAGCTGTACCTTCGCCGATAAAGCTTGTTAGGAACGCAAATAAACCGATTGCTGTCGTTAAGATTAACGCAGGCACTGGAACGCCACGTTTATTTAATTTAGCAAAAATTTGAGGTGCTTGACCTTCCTTAGCGAGTGCGTACAGCATACGCGTAGAAGAGTATAGACCAGAGTTACCAGCACTCAATACAGCTGTTAAGATGATAGCATTAATAAAGCTAGCAGCAAAGGCAAAACCAAAACGGTCAAATACGAGTGTAAATGGAGAAATAGATACGTTCTCTACACTAGAATTCAACAGATTTGGATCTGTGTACGGAATTAAGAAACCGATAACCGTGAAAGCACCGATATAGAATAATAGAATACGCCAGAAGATTGTATTAATCGCTTTTGGCACATTCTTTTCAGGGTCTTCCGCTTCACCAGCGGCTACACCGATCAGTTCAGTACCTTGGAAGGAGAATCCTGCCACCATAAAGATAGCTAGAATAGATTCCCAGCCACCTACAAATGGAGCTTCTCCTACAGTCCAGTTTGCAAATCCTGGAGATGTACCACCGATACCAAAGATGAGCATAAAGCCACAGAATAGAAATACGAATACTGTAATAACTTTGATGCTAGAGAACACATATTCACTTTCACCAAAGGAACGAGTAGATAAATAGTTCAAGCCAAATAAAATGAGCAAGAACAGAGCAGACCATACGATGGCAGGCACATCAGGGAACCAATATTTCATGATAAGCGCCCCTGCTAATACTTCAGCAGCCAAGGTAATAGCCCAATTAAACCAGTAATTCCAACCTAAGGCAAAACCAAAAGCAGGGTCTACATAGCGTTTTGCATAAGTCCCGAAGGAACCTGGAATTGGCAAGTATGTAGCCATTTCCCCAAGAGATGTCATGAGGAAATAAACCATGATACCAATGAGGCCGTAAGCTACAAGAGCACCACCAGGGCCAGCTGTACTTACCACTTCACCACCAGCAACGAATAAACCTGTACCGATAGCACCACCTAAAGCAATCATATTCATATGACGAGCTTTTAGGGACCGTTTTAGGTGTTGATCTTTGTTAGACGTAAACTCTACGTTACTATTATGATTTTCAGACATGGGTCACCTCTTACAAATCTAGATTACGCACGTATTTCGCGTTATCTTCAATAAATTTACGACGAGGCTCTACCTTATCACCCATGAGAACCGTAAAGATTTTGTCAGCTTCGATAGAATCTTCTAAGCTAACTTGTAAAATCGTACGATTATCAGGGTTCATTGTAGTTTCCCATAATTGTTCAGGATTCATTTCACCTAAACCTTTATAACGTTGGATTGTAGTACCATCGCGGCCTACTTCATCAAGTTTAGCAGTTAACTCTGCATCAGAGTATACATACCAGTGAGACTTGCCCTTCTTGATTTGGTACAAAGGTGGTTGGGCAATATAGATATGACCTTCCTCTACCAATGGTTTCATATAACGGTAGAAAAATGTTAATAACAATGTACGGATATGAGCACCGTCAACGTCCGCATCTGTCATGATAATAATCTTGTTGTAACGGGATTTTGTAATATCGAATTCTTCCCCAATACCAGTTCCGAAAGCGGTAATCATGGAGCGAATTTCGTTATTAGCCAAAATCTTATCAAGGCGTGCCTTTTCTACGTTAAGAATCTTACCGCGCAATGGCAAAATCGCTTGGTAACGACGATCGCGACCTTGTTTTGCAGAACCGCCCGCAGAATCACCTTCCACAAGATAAATTTCAGTCATAGATGTGTCTTTTTCGGAGCAATCCGCCAATTTACCAGGAAGGCTAGATACCTCCAAAGCATTTTTACGGCGAGTTAAGTCGCGGGCTTTACGAGCAGCCTCACGAGCACGGCTTGCCATTGTTGCTTTTTCGATGATTTTCTTCGCATCTTGTGGATGTTCTTCAAAGAATGTTTTAAGACCATCAGACACGATAACATCTGTAATACCTTTAACTTCGCTATTGCCCAGTTTAGTTTTTGTTTGGCCCTCAAATTGAGGTTCCAACACTTTTACAGATACGACAGCTGTCAAACCTTCACGTACGTCTTCACCGGAAAGATTAGACTCACTTTCCTTGATCAAACCAGATTTACGGCCATAATCATTGAGGGTACGAGTCAAGGCAGCACGGAAACCAGATAGATGTGTACCACCGTCAATCGTATTGATGTTATTTACGAAGGACAACAAGTTTTCACTATAGCTATCGTTATATTGCAATGCTACATCTACCACAACATCGTCTTTTGTATTTTCAATATTGATAACAGTTGGATTAATTGCCTCTTTATTTTCGTTCAAGAAGGTAATGAAAGAAACCAAACCACCTTCATAGTGGAAGCTTTCAACACGAGGTTCCTCTAAGCGCAAATCGCTCAATGTAATGCGAAGGCCTTTATTAAGGAATGCCAATTCTTGTAAACGCATTTTCAATGTATCAAAGCTAAATACGGTAGTTTCAAAGATTTCTGCATCTGGCTTGAAAATAACTGTAGTACCAGTGCCTTCGGCCTTGCCAATTTCGTGCAACTCGGAAGTTTTATGACCACGAGCAAAGGAAATTTCTTGAACAATACCATTTTGAGATACTTGAACCTTAGTCCATTCACTCAATGCATTAACTACGGAAATACCTACGCCGTGAAGACCACCAGATACCTTATATCCGCCACCACCGAATTTACCACCGGCATGCAATTTCGTTAATACTAGCTCTACCGCAGACATACCAGATTCATGCATCCCTGTTGGAATACCACGACCATCATCGACAACGGTAACACTGTTATCTGGATTGATGGATACTTCGATATGTGTAGCATAACCAGCAAGCGCTTCGTCCACAGAGTTATCTACAACTTCGTATACGAGGTGATGCAAACCACGAGCAGACGTACTACCAATATACATCCCTGGGCGTTTACGCACCGCGTCTAGACCCTCAAGAACCTGAATATTCTGAGCGCCATAATTTTGTTCAGGCATGAAACAAACTCCTCCTAACAATCTATCATACTGCACTTGATTGAAATAAAGTAACAAAACATGTACAGGATTAAACTTTATCTCTTTATTATACTATAAAACTCATCAATCCGTCTCATTAAAGTCTTAATACTGATACCAGATCCATACACACAATCATCTGTGACCACATATGTCTTGATTTGCTCCTCTGGCACCATGGCGATATATTCTAGCGTTTCATAGTGATGAATAGGACTTTTATGGGACTTTCCGCCCTTGGCATGCACCATCGTAATAATGGATTCTATGGGCACGGAAATGGTATCTCCAATATGAACGTACATAAGAATGCCCCCTCTACTTTTCTAATGTCCCATTAAGGGCATCGATTTTGCGCTGTTCCTCTTCAGCAAGGAACTTAGAGCGATATTTATTACACAAATTGATGACGTGCTGATCCGTCAACTCATCAGGCTTTTTGTGGGTAATGAGCATGGCCACCATAAACATATGACGGCGATTGATAGATCCTTTATAAATCTTATCCAGGTAAAAGTATATGGATTCCCGCATCGCTTCTGCAAAGTCTGTAAAAGTACACTGTATAAATTGCTGACAGTCGCTATATTTAAAGTACGGATATTTTCTAATCACAGACTTAATGTCCTTAATATGTTTTCGATGCAATTCATATTCACAGATTGGACAGATTTCCTTTTTAGATTTCATATGCATGCCACATCGTTTACAACGATGGTATCCATGCTGCTGCTCTAAATAAATTTCTCGCTTTCGAGCCGTAATCTGTACTTTCCGGAAAGCAGCTTTTAATGCTTCGTTATCCGTTTGTTTCAACGATGTATCAATGGCGTCTACGTCTTCTTTTGAAAGCACGATATTAGAAAAATTAATACGTTTTGTAATAATCTGTTCATCAGGAATCGTGAGAGACGTTTTATTTTCTACTTTCACATAGCTCTGACGTTTCATGATGAAGCGAATATCGGTGATTACCTCTTGGCGGTAATACTTGTTGATAGCCTCGATGATACGTCGTTTTTGCATTTGTAATTCCTGCATCCACATGGAATTATCTGCACTGATAACCATGTCTGGAGGCTTAATAGACACAATTTTTGTATGATCTGCGATAACATCGCCCACTACATCACGCCACTTGTGAACGAGGGTATTTAATTTGTATTGTTCCAGTAAATTTAGTTCTGCTAAGGCCTTTGGTAAACAAAGATCAAGGCTGTCCATACTGAACCTGTCCCCCTTCACAAGAAATAAATTGAACGGATTTCAAATCTTTAAAATCGTGAATATCTGTAGTGGTAATAAATGTTTGAATTCGTTTATGAATAAACTGCAATAAATTCGCTCGTCTCGACTCATCAAGTTCGCTCAATACATCATCCAAGAGAAGAACTGGATATTCTCCTACCTCTGACTTGATAAACTCAAGCTCACTCAACTTTAAGGACAATACAGCGGTTCGTTGCTGTCCTTGCGATCCAAATTTCTTTAAATCCATCGCATCGGAAAAAAATCGTAAATCATCGCGATGAGGACCCACACTAGTGCTTAAACGATGACGATCCTGCGGCAACGCTGCTTTGATGCGTTCGTAAAAGCCTTCCTTTGTATATTCCAATGAACCATTGTCCATATACGGCTGTTCATAACCAATGGTTAAATTCTCAAGGCCACCTGTCAATTTACGATTCATCAAATCGATAAGCAAATTGATTTTCTTTAGGCTTTCTAATCGTTTTTTCACAATAAAGCTCGCCATATCTGCTAGCTGTAAATCCCATTCTTCAAGAGGAATAGTATTCTTTCCTCTATATTCTTTTAGGACTGCATTTCGTTGCTGTAACAGCCGATTGTACTGCATCAATTGATGATAGTATATAGCACTGGTCTGAGAGATTTCCATATCGAGGAAACGCCTACGTCCAGACGGAGTCCCCTTGATGAGCTGTAAATCTTCAGGACAGAAGATAACTGTATTTAATGTACCAATCAGTTCTTTTTGAGATATTTTTGTGTCGTTTAATCGAATATCCTTAGGGCCCTGACGGAATAATTTAATATTTACCTTTTGAGGCGTATCTTTTTTCTCGAATTTTACAACTATGCCTGCTTCTTCGGCATTGAACATGAGCATATCTGACGTATCGTTCGTACGATAGCTTTTACCAATCGTACCAACATAGATAGATTCGAGGATATTCGTCTTACCAGCCCCATTAGTGCCATATAGAACAATAATCTCAGGATTAAACTGTATCTGTACATCCTTATAATTACGAAACTGAAATAACTGCAGTGAGTCAATTCTCACCGATTATGCCTCCTCTTGTTTAATCACGAGGTCTACATCGAGACCTTCACAAGAAATCACATCACCAACGCGGCATTTCTTGCGTTTTTCCGTTACGACCTGACCATTCAAGGTAAGGATGCCTTCATCGATGAAAGATTTTATTTGACCACCTGTTTCAATGATGCCTTCTAACTTCAACAACTGATCAATTTGAATGTACTCCGTATGAATGGGTACCTGCTGTTGCTCTTTCATAACGTTCTCCTAAATTGGACAATTTACATAAGCGTATATATCATACTAAGTCCAGGTCGCTCGCTGAGTATTTTTCTTCGAAAAATTACACGCTCCGACCAAAGTGATGTGTGGCTCCCATCGTCGCTACCGCTCCTCTGTTAGCTCACACCCTACTTTTAAGCATTCGTGCGAACTGGTGTTACTACGTATGTATAGTTCGGATTATTGTCTTGTCGAATGACAACAGGACCATTTTGTTTTAAGAACAAGTGAATATTATCGCCTGTGCTGTGACGCAAGATGTCAGAGATGTAGCGACCGTTGAAGGAGATTGTGAAAGGTGTGCCTTTAAATTCAACAGCTACGTCTTCTTTTGCCATACCGATTTCAGTATTTTGAGTAGATAATGTTACATTGCTTTCAGACCAATCATAACGAATTACGTTATAACTGATGTCTTTAGCCAATAAGGATACGCGATCAACAGCACCAGCAAATTCGCGGCGGTCAATAACAGCGCTAGAGTCGAATTGGGAAGGAATTACCTTTTCATATTCAGGATACGTGCCTTCGATCAAACGAGAAATAATATAAATAGATTCAAAGTTAAACACGATTTGAGTGCGGTTCCAAATAATGTTGATCATGGCTGGATTATCTGTTGGTAATAAACGAGATACTTCAGCCAATGTTTTTGTAGGAATGATAGCACGCATTGGCGTAGTTGCTGGTTCATCGATGGTAATTTTCTTAACAGCCATACGGTGTGTATCAGTAGCAACCATTGTTACTTCGTTTTCTTTGATTTCAAGAAGAGCACCAGTAAATACAGGACGGTCTTCGTCAGTAGCAGCTGCATAATTTGTTAAATCGATGAGTTCTTTCATAGCAAAGCTATCAATGTTTACATGATCTTGGTCGTGAATTTGTTCCACCAAGGAGAAATCATCTGGGTGTAATGTAACAAGGTTAAATTCGGAAGATCCAGATGTGATGGTTAAAGAATTTCCGTCTTCTGGTTTGTAAATTTCGATAGTATCGCCAGGTAATTTGCGAATTAATTCTTGGAAATAGCGGGAACCTACTACTAAAGTACCAGGTTCTTTAATGTCTCCATCGATGGTTAAGCGAATGCCGAGTTCAAAGTCGTTACCTTGCAATTCTACTTGACCATTTTTTGTAGTCATGTAAATAGCGCCTGGTAAGTTGGAACTTGTTTTATTTTGAGATACCTTTTGCAATACGTTGATTGCTTTTTGGAGATTTGCTTTAGGGAATGTAATATGCATATGTTACTCCTTTATAATTTTTATATATTGTAAAAGCACTAATAATTACTTGCTTTGTTTGTAATATTCAATGTTTACTATCGTAGATGCTCTATAGATATTCTACGGTAGATCTATTTCTACTGGTTTTTTGATTGTTTGTTAGTTTTAGTAGTAGTAATAGTAGGGGTCTGTTTATATGTGTAAAAGTGAATCGGCGCCAATAATTGTGTGAATTATGAGCTGTGCATAACTATGTTAATAGTTTGTACCCACTTATCCACATATTCACACCAAAGTGCGAGTTTTGTGATATCCACAAAGTTATTCACTATATATCCACAGAGTTATCCACAGGTTGTTAATTTCTGTTTAATTTCTGCAACCATTCGTTTAGTTTCTTCGTTTTTTTCAATTTCCTTCGTTATTTTATCGTACGCATGGAGAATTGTCGTATGGTCACGAGAGAAAGCTGCTGCGATTTGTGGATAGCTTTCATTGATCATATCGCGGCATAGATACATGGCGATTTGCCGTGGGAATGCGAATTGGGCTTTTCTTTTTTTGCCGAGTAAGTCTTGCTTTTTAATATTGAAATAAGAACTTACAAAATTCTGGATGCTTTCAATATTAACTATGTTCACCTCTTCTGTGTGAACGAGACCCGCCAAAGCGTGTTTTGTGTATTCTAGGTCAATAGATTCTAGACGTTGATCGATGGACGCTGTACCGATGAGTTTGGTGAAAGCACCTTGCAACACGCGGACGTTTTCGCTAAATTGCAATGCTACGTAGTTAATAGAATCATTATCGATGCGAATAATGCGGTTCTTTTTATATTCACGTTCGAGCAGTGATCTGAAGATGGCGATGCGCGTTTCTAAATCAGGATTTTCCATTGTGGCAATGTAGCCAGCTTGGAAACGAGAGCGAAGACGATCTTCGAACTGCTCCATATCGTTTGGCATCGTATCAGAGGTAAGCACGATTTGTTTGTTGTTATTTAATAGTTCATTAAATGTATTAAATAGCTCAGTTTTCGTACTTTCACGGCTTTCAAGGAACTGAATATCGTCAATCATGAGCACATCGATATTGCGGAATGTGTTGCGGAACAATTTACCTTGGTTGCGCTGTAATGTTTCAACGAAAATATTCATAAAGTTTTCGCTCGTAATAGACATGACCTTCATATGTGGATGATTTTCCTTGATAGCATTACCGATGGCGTGCATCAAGTGTGTTTTGCCGAGGCCCGATGGACCATAGATAAAGAGCGGATTATAGTCTCCACCTGGAAATTCAGCTACATTTTGAGCGGCTCCAAAAGGAATGCGATTGGCATTGCCCGTTACATAATTATCAAAACGGTACGCCGGATTGAGATTAGATAGTGATAAATCTACAGGTACATTATCAGACTGCAATGTTGGCATTGTTTCTGTAGATTTCTTTGGTATCGCTACCATTGGTTCGTCTGGAATCTCCACAGGCGCTGGCGCGCGGTCGATATAGACAGGATCTTGATAGACTGGAGTGTAAAACTCCTCTTGATGAGTCTTTTCCTCTACTATAGGTGGTAAAGGCAATGGCGGTGCCACAACTGGCGTATCGATGAGACTTTCATCAACAAAGGTAGTATCTACACTCTCTTGATTGAAATCGAATAACACCATATCTCGATGGGAACCGATAACCGTAGTAATCGCATCCTGCAAAGCCTTGCTAATTTGCGGCTGCTGGTCGATTAAGTTTTTTACAAATGTTTGCATGACCCCAATATGGATCGAATGACTTTCTAGAGACATGGGAATCAACGATGACGTGACGCGCAAATACAATGCGTCAGGTAAATGTTGCATATTCTTTTTCGCCTCTTGCAATATATGCTCCCATATATTATTTAAATCAAATGATTGCATGACGTGCCTCTTGTGAATAACTATTGCGATAAATGTGTATAACTTTAGGAATAATGTGCATAACCATTGTAAAAGCTGTGGAAAAAACTATTATTCCTGTGAATAACTTGTGTATAACCTGTGAATAAGTAAAAATAAAAGTCTATTTTATATAGATAATTACTGACTTTTTAGTTTTTATAAACTAAAAGAGAAAAAATGTGGATAACCTCAAAAGTTATCCATCAAAAACCTATAAAAATATATAATTTTTCCTAATTTCAAGTATGATTGTACCAAAAAATAAGTAATTTGTCATTCAATCTGTGGATAACTTTTATAAACTGTTTATAATGTATATTTTAATTTTCTCTTGGTATATCTATTACTTTTGGGATAGGAAGTGAAACTACTTTTATCGCTCCATCCTGACGCAAGTCGCTCAAAAAGTAGTTTCACTTCCCCTCCTCCAACCATATAATTTTATGATTTTTATACATATAACCAAAAAAGTAATAGATATACCTTCTATCAATCTACATTAGATCTGTTTATAAAACGTTATCAACACAACTTAAATGAAAATCGGGGAGAGAAGTCAGAGGAAATTAATAGTATCAATTGTCCCCCTTTCCTATCAAGAGGTTAAAAGGTAATATTTGTTAAATCTTAGATCCGTATTCTGAAAGACTTTTAGATTTCCTATAAAAACTGATACTACTTTTTATACTGGTGGTAGGTGTATTAGTAATCATTAGAGTGTGTTAGGAGCAGGAATAGATGTGGATTTTTGACCGAAACGATGAGTATGGAGGGAGAAAACCACATCTATTCCTCCCTTCTCTTCAACTAGAGATCAAAACATAAATTTGCCAAAGTATAAAAAGATTTGAATTGTGAGTTCTTGTATGTTGATAAATTGATGTTACGTTTACATCGTGTAGTGGTGTTGAAGGTGAAATTAGGGTTGTCTTAGGGAGGGAATATAGGGTCCTTTTGAGCGACTTTACGATTAGTATGGAGCGATGAAGGAGCCCTATATTCCTCCCCCTGGAAACGTAACATCAATTACAGGATAAAATGTGTAGTAGAATTATTTTCAGAAATACAAGAACTCATAGCAGAACCCCTTTATTATATTGACAAATTTACGTTTTACCTCTATAATTACCCTGTTATGGTATAAGTAAAACAATACAGAATGACGAGGAGGTGTTTTACTAATGAAACGTACTTACCAACCAAATACTCTTTGGAGAAAACGTACCCATGGTTTCCGTGAACGCATGAAAACTATTGGTGGCCGTCTCGTTTTGAAAAGAAGACGTGCAAAAGGCAGAAAACGCTTATCTGCATAATATAATAGCTGTTAGGCAGGAGAAAAAACTTGGCGCTGCTGCCAAGTTTTTCTATTCTTAGGACTTAAGGACAATGCATATGGATTATTGCCTTGATAAAGCAAGACGACTGACGCACAATAATGAATATCGCCTTGTATATAAGCACGGTAAATACGAAGTAGGTCGTATGTGTGTACTGTATCGTATGCCCGTGGCAAAGCAACCTACGCGCATTGGTTTTGTAACAGGCAAAAAGGTTGGTTGTGCAGTGGAGCGCAACCGAGCTAGACGCCTGATGAAAGAGGTATATCGCCTCAATCAGCACGCCATTCGCGAAGGGTATCATATCGTAATTGTTGGACGTGGCCCTCTGAAAAACGCTACCTATGAAAAAGCGGAAAAGGAGATTTTGTATCTCTTGCGAAAAAGCAAATTATTGATACAAAATGATAAATAGGACCACAAGTTAGAGGCTTTGGTCCTTTTTGTGTATATGGAGGTTTCCATGAAACGCTGTATAACCATGCTTTTACGACTTTTAATTAGGTTTTATCAGCTCGCCATATCTCCCTTAAAACCTGGATGTTGCCGTTATTATCCGACATGTTCCACATATACTCTGCAGGCCATCGAAAAATATGGTCCTTTGAAAGGTAGCTGGATGGGTTTAAAACGCATTCTTCGCTGTCATCCTTTCCATAAGGGTGGCTACGATCCAGTTCCCTAACCCACGTGGGATTAGGCTGGATGCGTTCTGTGAAAGTTACTTTCACAAAAACCATCGAGCACAGTTTTGGAAATACCTGAGCATCTGTATGGATGAAATTTAGACCATACCATAACGATATATAGATGCGCAAAGGACGATTTCGGACTGTATGAAAAAGGAGAAACAATGGACTTTTTAAGTGGTATTTTCCAACCTATCGTTGATTTAATGAGCACATTGGTAACTTATGCGTTCCAATTGACTCAAATGATAGGTTATCCAAGCTACGGTGTGGCTATTATCCTTTTAACAATCGTTATTAAAGCGATTTTGGCACCACTTACTGTTAAGCAAATCAAATCCATGAAGGCTATGCAAGAATTGCAGCCTCGCATGAAACAATTGCAAGATAAATACAAAAACGATCCTGCAAAACTGCAAGCGGAAATGGGTGCATTGTACAAAGAAATGGGCGTTAACCCATTGGCTGGTTGCTTGCCATTGTTGGTACAAATGCCATTCTTGATCGCGATTTACTGGGCTTTGAAAGATTACCCATACGATCCAAACTTTGTACAATTCTTGTGGTTGCCTAGCCTTGGCGATCCAGATCCAATGTATATCTTACCTATTTTGAGTGCATTATCCACATGGGTTATGTCTCGTCAAACTAGTAATGGTGCAACTGGTGCAGCTGCGCAACAACAAAAGATTATGACAATCTTTATGCCTTTATTCATTGGTTACATTTCTTTGAGCTTCCCATCTGGTCTCGTTATCTACTGGGTAGTTTCTAACGTATTCCAATTGATTCAACAGCATTTCATTTACAAAAATTTGAACGCTAAGTAGGAGGCAATTATGGAATTTATCGATGTATCTGCTAAAACCATTGAAGATGCCATTGCTAAAGGTGTAGCTCAATTAGCCGCTGAAGGCCAAGAATTGGTAGAAACTAAAGTCTTAGAACAACCTTCTAGTGGATTTTTAGGCATTGGTCGTAAACCAGCAGTTGTTCGCTTATTCTTCACTGCTTTGGCTCAATCTGCTACTGCAAAAGAAGTAGCTAACGCAGAAGAACAATCTGTAGCTATTGCTTCCGAACCAGTGGCAACAAGCGAAACAGAAGTACAAGATATAGCAGTTGAAACTTCTGAAAGTACTGTAACGGAAAAACCTTCTAAAAAAGAACTTTCAAAAGAAGATCAACAAGAAATTGCTGAAAAAGGTAAACAATTCCTAGATGATATGTTTACACAAATGGGCCTTACTGTGGTTATCGAAAAGATGATGACCAAAGACAAGATTACATTCCAAGTACATGGCGAAGATTTAGGTATTTTGATAGGCAAACATGGTCAAACCTTGGATGCTATTCAATACTTAACAAATCTCGTGGCTCACAAGGATGTATCTGGCCACTGCCATATCGTGGTAGATGTGGAAAACTATCGTTCTCGCCGAGAAGAAACATTGGTAAATCTCGCGAAACGTTTGGCTTCTAAGGTGAAACGTAACCGTCAAAAGGTTTCCTTAGAACCGATGAATGCTTTTGAACGTAAAATCATTCATACTGCCCTTCAAGGGGATAAAAACGTTGTTACCAACAGTGAAGGGGATGAACCATTCCGTCACGTTGTGATTTCGTACAAAAAATAAAATATAGTAGTGCAGCTTTCAAGTAACTGATATCCTCGGTTGCTTGAGGGCTGTTCCCTTTATTCTTTAGGTTATGGTGAAAGCTAACCTAAGTTAATCTTCGCATGCAAAGATTAGTTTAGTTTAACTTTCACAGGCGAAGAACATATACAAAAATAAATACTAGATAATCGAAATACGGAGATATGTATGTATATAGATGATACAATAGCGGCCATTGCGACACCGCCCGGCATCGGTGGGGTTGGTATTATTCGGGTCAGCGGCAAGGATAGTTTTCCTATTGTAAATAGCCTGTTCAAGAGCGTTGGCACCGTTCCTTTGATGGACCGCCAAAATAGAACGATACAATATGGGACCATTGTGGACCCTGCAACTAACAAGACCATCGACGAGGTTCTTGTGTTATTAATGAAAGGTCCTCATTCCTACACGGCAGAGGATGTAGTGGAAATTCAGTGTCACGGCGGCATTGTGCCAGTTCGACAAATTCTAAAATTGCTCGTCAATCACAATGTACGCATGGCTGAGGCCGGTGAATTTACGAAGCGTGCCTTTATGAACGGACGTATCGACCTCACCCAAGCGGAGGCGATCATTGATATTA